>Ga0075467_10000060_pt1 | contig 68524 bp, 70 predicted proteins | sample DEB08_DNA_9_FD_75067 | JGI IMG/M metagenome (GOLD analysis project Ga0075467, IMG submission 75067) | Aqueous microbial communities from the Delaware River and Bay under freshwater to marine salinity gradient to study organic matter... | ecosystem: Environmental > Aquatic > Marine > Coastal ... | reverse complement strand
CATTTAAGTATTAACAATTTCCCACCTTAAGGCTTGTGTCTATAGGGTTAATTATTATGTGTTGATAACGATAATGGGAGTTGGGCGAATGGCAACATCAACACGCAATTTCGCTTTCGCGCTGATTGCCGCGTTGTGTTTGCATGGTTTGTTGTTAGCCCAGAACTTAGCGTTTAGGCAGATTGAGCAAAGACAGAGAAGCCCGCTAAAAGTAACCATGCTTAAGCCGCAAATAGACCAGCCAGAGCCTGAACTTAAATCACCAGTATCACAGCAAACCGGCGAGGCTAGACAACTTGCTGTTAACGCTGTTGTGCCACCAATTACATTCGATCAAGTGATTGTTACTAAGCCGTCGATCGATAATGATGTGTCAACAATTGTTATTCAAACATCCCCGCAAAGCACCTCGTTCAAACGTTGGTTAAGCTCTGAAACAGAGACTTATACTCACCAAAACCCAAGCTCAATTGCTGATTTTGATACCACCTTTGAAGAGCCAAAACGGTATCAGTCACCTACCGAACTATCACCATACAACCCCAAATCTACCCCGCGAGGGAGTACCACATTTGTCACGGAGCAAAAAGGGAAAAGAACCTGCATGGTGAAAAATATTAACCTGCTTGATATTTCGGCTGGTCCTAGCTTCGTAGCTAAAGATTGTACTCCAGAGAAAAAATTCGATCTAAAGCTCAACCGAGCAAATAATGGATGGTCTCAGAGATAGTTTGAGCTCCAACACTATCTATATTTTAATCAAGTTAGTAGACGCTGCGGTGATATTCAGGTTTGAGCTGCCCATTTTTAATAGACGTTGGAATATATGTTTGGTGAATCTTTGTTATTTGCCGACTACTGGACAAATGGTCTGGTATCGCAACTAGAACTTTGATACAAAGTAGTTATTGTTTTTAGGAATATCACTAATAACTGGCGTTTATACCTTGAGCTATGACTTGGCACTTCATTAGTCTGTGATTAACCGTCACCCTTTTTCTCTCTAATTTTAACCATTGATACTATTTACTATGACTAGGCCATTAGAAACCTATTTTAAAGAGGGATGTTTTATTGAAGAGTGGCACAACCTTGCCGACGACGATAATTGTTCAGTCGCACGAGTTCGAGTTGAGGTTGGAAAAACTACCAAGCTTCATTCACTCAAGCAGACCACAGAACGGTATGTGATGTTGTCTGGAACGGCGTTGGTAACAGTCGGCAATATAGACAGACAAGTAAGCGAAGGTGATGTTGTGGTTATCAACCCTGATGAGCCTCAGAAAATACAAAATCAAAGCCAAGAAGATTTAATCTTTTTGGCAATCTGTACCCCACGATTTTTAGTGGAAAACTATCGAGAGCTTTAAATCTCGTTGATAGCTAATAAGAGGGTGTGGCCGAACAGGAAGCTCAATGGCTAAAAATACTCCAAACGATGAATAAGTTTAAATTTTTTATAACCCCAAAGGATACAACGATGAAATACTCATTACCAAAGCTAAGCATATTATTGTTAAGCGCTTCAATACTGCTTGTAGGTGCATCAGCGCAAGCAAGTTATACCAAAACTAAATACCCTATTGTTCTTGTACACGGCTTTTCTGGCTTTAATAACGTCGGTGGTTTGATCGGGTATTTTCATACAATACCTTATAACTTACGTCGTTCAGGAGCTAAGGTTTATACCCCATCAGTGTCGGCATTTAACTCATCCGAAGCGCGTGGTCAGCAGCTTGCTAACTATTTGATGACTTTGCCAGAGAGCAAGTTTAATCTAATTGGTCATAGTCAAGGTTCACCGACGTCACGAGTCGCCGCTTCTTTAGTTCCGCACAAAGTTGCATCAGTTACGTCGGTAAATGGCGTTAACGGAGGCTCAAAGGTAGCTGACATGTTATTGGGTATTGTTCCTAGTGGCGTCGGTCAGAATGTCGTTGCCAGCATTTTAAACGCTGCCGGTGGCCTAATTAACTTTTTCTCTGGTAGTAACAACCCTCAGGATGCATTAGCCAGCGCAAATGCGCTAAGCACACAAGGCACCATGCAACTAAATCAGGCGCTCGGCAACAAAGGCATTAGCAGTAATAACTGTAGCTCTATATCTGAAAACGTAAATATTAATGGATACAATATCAAGATGTTTTCTTGGTCAGGCGACCGAGTTCTTACTAACATTTTCGACCTTACGGATGGTTTTTTAGGCGTTACATCGCTAGCATTTGGGTTTGAGCAAAACGATGGTTTAGTAGGCACCTGTTCATCTAAGCTCGGAAGTGTAATTAGCACCCGCTATAAAACTAACCATGTAGACGCGATTAACCATTTGTTTGGAGTGCGCGGTTGGACTAACCCTGTATCTCTTTATCGTTCTCAAGCAAATCGTTTAAAGAATAAGAATCTCTAAGCATGATTCAGAATAAGCAGCGCCAAGTTATCTTGGCGTCGTTGTTATTAACAGTGCTGGCTTTGTTGGCACTGTTTCTTTTTTTGGCTAGTAATGAGCGAGTAAGCCTAAAAGAGTCTGAAACGTCGACGACACTCAGCCCGGTTTTGGCTCAAAACAGCCAGTTGACCGATACATCAGATCAGACAATAGAACAATCTTCAGAGATTATATCAACACCGGGCGAACACGATCAGCTTGTTATCTCTGAGGCTTTAAACGGCACAAGTATTGATGGCGCACTTAGAGCCGACGCTAATGGAAACCTAATATTAGAGCTAGGCGTAAGAGACTTCTTTGATTACTTTTTAAGTATCGCTGATGACGTTGGCCCTCAGCAGGCAATCGCTGAAATCGAACGATACGCGTTAAGTTACTTGCCAGAACCGGCTAGCCTACAAGCGGTTGAATTATTGGCGAAGTACTTACGCTACAAACAAGGTGAATATCAAATTCAACAAACACCTATAACGCAAGAAACCTTAAATGATAGTGACGCATTGCAACTCTTAAGGACAAGTTTTGATCAGTTGAAGCAAGAGCGTCAAGCTCTGTTCAATCCAACGGAAGATCAAGCCTTGTTTGGTTTAGAAGATACTTATGCAAATCACACCCTATCAAGTCTTGAGTTGATGGCTGACCAAGACACAACTGATGAACAAAAACGAGAGCGACTGCTTGTTCTGGAGTCACAGTTACCAAACGACGTATCGGCAAGTTTTGCAGAAACGAGAGATAATCGCGAATTTCAGCAGAATATTGAAGCTGAAATTGGCTCAAAAAAGGACGACGCAGAAGTTTATGAGACGCTTCGTTCACAAGGAGTAGAACAACAACAAATAGACTCTATTATCGCCAGACGTCAACAACAGCGTCAGTTCGATGGTACTTACCTTCGCTACCAAGTTAAAAAAAACAGCCTAAGTCAGGACGGTTTAGAGCCGGGAACAAGTGCCTACCAAGCGCGCGTAAATGCCCTGCAAAATCAATTCTTCTCTAACCCTGAAGACCGAACTCAGGCAGCACTAAGGGATTTAAGACAAGATTAAGTCATAAAAACTTACCTTTACAATTAGTCACTCGCGTAGCAAAGCGTTAAAATCAGCGTCATATAGAATCGGTACAGTTGATTGGCCGGTGTAAAATAAGTTGGTGTAAGTGGGTTTTAACTCGTATGTTTCATTCAGAATCTTTTGACGTCATTGTAATTGGTGGTGGCCACGCGGGCACCGAAGCAGCGCTTGCTTCGGCACGCACGGGTGCGCGCACATTGTTGCTTACTCACAATATTGAAACAATTGGCCAAATGTCATGCAACCCTGCAATTGGGGGAATCGGCAAAGGTCACATCGTTAAAGAGATAGATGCAATGGGTGGCGTGATGGCTGAGGCCGCTGATAAAGGCGGTATACAATTTCGCACCTTAAACGCCCGCAAAGGTCCGGCGGTGAGAGCAACGCGGGCGCAGGCCGACCGTGTTTTATATAAGGCCGCAGTACGTGAAGTTGTCGAAAACCAAGAAAACCTATCATTATTTCAGCAATCGGCTGACGACCTGATTATAGAGAACGGCCGAGTTACTGGCGTGGTTACGCAAATGGGTTTGAAGTTCAAAGCCAAGACCGTGGTTCTAACCACTGGAACTTTTTTGGGTGGCATAATTCATATTGGTATGGAGAATTTTCAAGGTGGCCGTGCTGGTGACCCGCCGTCTAACGCGCTAGCTGCGCGTTTGCGTGAAATGCCATTTACCTTTGGTCGCTTAAAAACAGGCACGCCTGCTAGGCTAGATGCGCGAACCATTGATTTTTCTAAACTAGAAAATCAACCAGGTGATACACCCTGCCCGGTGTTTTCGTTCCTAGGTGATGTGTCACAACACCCGCAACAAGTGAACTGTTACATAACCCACACCAATAAAAACACACACGATATTATTCGAACAGGTTTAGATCGCTCACCTTTATACGCGGGGGTAATAGAAGGCGTGGGGCCACGTTATTGCCCGTCAATTGAGGATAAAATCGTACGCTTCGCCGATAAAGATTCACACCAAATTTTTGTCGAACCTGAAGGTTTAAAAACACATGAAGTGTATCCGAATGGTATTTCCACCTCACTACCCTATGACATCCAGTTCAATTTTATACGTTCGATCGTGGGCTTTGAAAACGCCCAAATCGTACGTCCAGGCTATGCCATCGAGTATGATTTCTTCGACCCGCGAGGCTTAAAACCTACGCTAGAAACAAAATACGTAGACGGCTTGTTTTTCGCCGGCCAAATAAATGGCACAACTGGCTATGAAGAGGCTGGCGGGCAAGGGTTGTTAGCGGGCTTAAACGCAGCGCGTCAATCGAGAGATCAAGAAGGTTGGTATCCAACACGAGACCAAGCCTATATTGGTGTGTTGGTTGACGATTTAATCACCATGGGCACCAAAGAGCCCTATCGCATGTTTACCTCAAGAGCTGAGTATCGGCTCATTTTGAGAGAAGATAATGCCGATCTACGCTTGACTGAAAAAGCACGAGATCTTGGTCTTGTCGATGATGTTCGCTGGGCTGCTTTTTGCCAGAAACGCGAATCGATTGATAGTGAAAAGCAAAGAATGAACAATACTTGGGTGCGCCCCGAGACGGTCTCAGATGAAATTGCTCGAGACATCATTGGTGACACGCTAAAGAAAGAAGCTAATCTGATGCAATTATTGCGCCGCCCAGAAGTAACGTATCAGCGTTTGATGACCTTACCAGGTGCAGGCGAAGCGGTAAGCGACCCGAAAGTGGCCGAGCAGCTTGAGATTCAAGCTAAGTATCATGGCTACATAGAACGCCAGTATGCAGAGGTTGAAAAACAAAAAAATAATGAGACTAGCGCCCTTAGCGTTACTATGGATTATTCATTAGTTAACGGTCTTTCGAATGAAGTAGCGCAAAAACTAAATGAACATAAGCCAACTACCATAGGACAAGCGTCGAGAATATCTGGCATCACTCCAGCCGCCGTTTCCTTGTTGCTTGTGTATTTAAAAAAGCGAGGCAAAGCGGCTTAACCAACAAAGATTAAGCCAATTATCGCCATTAGTAAAAAATGGCGAATTAATGGCCTTTTCAAAAGCCGTTCGTTTAAGGTTTCGCTTAGTAACCCGCATCCCCTATAATCATTGACCGAGTTACACTTATGCCTGCGGCTAAAACCAGGCATAAAACACATGGCATCGCAATGAATGATACAAGTACCGCGACTCAAGAAATGCTCGCCGAGCGCATAAAGCAAGGAATGGATTCACTCGACGTCTCTTATGGTGACGAAGCGATTAAAAAACTAGTAGCCTATATGGAGCTACTCGCTGAGTGGAATAAAACTCACAACCTAACTTCTGTCGATGATTTGGAAGAGATGCTCAGCATTCATATTTTCGACAGTGCTAGTATTAAGCCATACATGAAAGGCGCGAGCTTGTTGGATGTTGGCAGTGGCGCTGGGTTGCCGGGTATGATTCTGGCTATTTTATCACCAGCATTACAAGTCACCTCGGTCGAATCGAGAAACAAGAAAGCACAATTTCAAATGTTCGCTGCCAACAAGCTGCGACTAAAGAATTTCAAGGTTGAAAACGTGCGAATCGAAGATTTTGAACCAAAAGAAAAATTTTCTATGGTCACCTCTCGAGCATTCTCTAGTATTGAAGATTTCGTTAACGGCTCAAAGCAGACGATTGCTCAAAATGGTCGTTGGCTAGCCATGAAGGGCTTAGTTCCAAAGGAAGAATTGAAAGTTCTCAAGAAGATGAACCTAAAGTTTGATACCTTTGCACTTAAGGTTCCAGAACTTGATGCACAGCGCAACCTAGTTGTTATATGCGCGCCCAAGTAAAAGAGCTTCAATAATACAACAAAATCAAAGCTCGACGGCTAAACGCTCGTCATGATAAATACTATGGCCAAAGTAATTTCAGTAACAAACCAGAAAGGTGGCGTTGGTAAAACCACGAGTAGTATTAACTTATCGGCGGCACTTGTTTTACGGGAAAAACGAATCTTGCTGCTCGATATGGACCCACAAGGTAACGCCAGCGTGGGGTTGGGAGTTGATACCGACGAATTAGATGTGACCATCTATGATGTATTGTTAAACGAAACCAGCGCCAAAGAGGCCATCGTAAAAACCGACAGTGGCGTTGATGTTATGACCGCTAATGGTGATTTGGCTGGTGCGCAAGTTGAGTTACTAAATGAAATCGGCCGAGAGCTTCGCTTGAAGAAAGCCCTCGCCGCAGTCCAAGATGATTATGACTATATTTTCATCGATTGTCCGCCAGCACTCAATGTGCTTACGGTAAACGCATTGGTGGCATCAAACTCGGTGATGATCCCGATGCAATGTGAGTATTTCGCGTTAGAAGGTCTGAGCGCTTTGGTGTCAACTATCCGCGCGATTCGAGAAACGCTTAATCCGACGCTTAAGATTGAAGGGTTGTTGCGAACCATGTTCGACAAGCGTAATAGTCTTTCGGGCGAAGTAAGTAAGCAATTGCAAAATCACTTTGGCGACAAGGTTTACCAAACAGTGATCCCGCGTAATATTCGTTTAGCGGAAGCACCAAGCTATGGTGAGTCGGCAATCAGCTATGCACCAAACTCCAAAGGAGCTAGGTCTTACATAAATCTGGCCGACGAAATACTCGCGATCGCCGCACGAAAAGCTGATAAAGCAACGTCAGTGACTGCCTAGAGCTTGTAGTAAGCTTAGAGCTTGCGGTGAGTTTAGAGCTAATCTAACAGCACAGAGTTAAATAGTTATGAGCACGAAAAAGAAAAAACGTTTAGGCCGAGGCTTAGAAGCCCTACTCGGTAGCAGTGTCGTTGAGTCACAAGCAAGCACAGACGCCACATCGACGACGCCCAAAGAGGCTCTGCCCAACACACTGCCGATCGAAAAAATGCAGCCCGGTGAATATCAACCTAGAACTAATATGGACCAAGCATCATTGGAAGAGCTGGCCGCCTCTATCCGTTCGCAAGGTATTATTCAACCAATTCTGGTGCGTCCTATCGCTGGCGAAAAGTACGAAATTATAGCTGGCGAGCGACGCTGGCGAGCGGCGCAAATTGCACAGCTACATGAAGTTCCTGTGCTGATTAGAAATATCCCCGATGAAGCTACCTTGGCTGTAGCGTTGATTGAAAACATTCAGCGCGAAAATTTAAACCCGGTAGAAGAAGCAGCAGGCTTAAAGCGTTTAATGGATGAGTTTGGGCTAACTCACGAAGAAATGGCAAGAAGCGTCGGGCGTTCAAGAACCGCGGTAACTAACCTACTTCGTCTGTTGAGCCTGAGCTCCGGTGCGAGACAGTTGTTAGAGCAAGGCAAAATTGAAATGGGCCACGCGAGAGCAATTTTAGGACTTGCAATAGAACACCAAGATACCGTTGCTCTCGAAGTCTATGCTAAAAAGTTGTCGGTAAGACAAACTGAGGCGCTAGTGCGCGCCTATGCGAGCCCTCAAAAGAATACGTCACAGCCGGTAAAAAGTGCTGACATTAGACACTTAGAAGAAACCTTGGCAGAGAAGCTGGGTACCAAAGTATCTCTGCAAGATAACAATGGCAAAGGTAAATTAGTGATTGAATATTCAAGCCTGGATACATTGGATGGCATTCTTGCGCATATAAGATAAGGCATAGGTTTAGAGTAAAAAGACGTTTGTTGGCTCTGCGAATCGTGATTAAAACATGAACCTCGACTATCTAAAAATCGCCGGTGCGCTTAGTTTTTTTGTATCGCTAATGCATCTGGCTATTATCGTTGGTGGTGCCTCGTGGTACCGCTTTTTTGGTGCAGGTGAGGCGATGGCTCTCATGGCCGAACAAGGCTTGTTACAGCCAACAATAATTACCCTTTGTATCTCTGCTCTACTTGCCGTTTTCGGCGCGTACGCATGGTCTGGCGCAGGCATGTTTTTCGAGCTCCCATTACTTAAACCGGTTCTTGTATTAATTACGTTAGTGTATTTGTTGCGCGGCGTGATTGGTTTGTTTGCACCATTTATATCAACTCATCCTCAAGTTACACAGAATAGTGTCAGTTTCTGGATTTACAGTTCAGTTATATGTTTGTTTTTTGGATTGATTCACCTCAAGGGTCTTATCGATAAATGGTAAGCAGATGAGACCTCAGCATATTTTATTGTTGATATTGTCGGTGAAATTAGTAATAAATAGATGGGTGATGATCCCTTAACAGTCAATATTTATGCTCGCCAGTTATATTTTCCGATGATGGCTCGAGCAATAATTTTTAGCAAATATTGTCGAAAAGTTGAAAAATGCTTTGTCAGACAAGGTTTTTGCCTTTATTTAGCAAAATTTTTTATGTTAATGCGCATTTAGTTATTGTTTTCATGTACATAACACAGGTATGGTACTGTTCTGTCGCTTAATTGAGTTTTAGTAAAAAACGGATTGAGTCAGATTTATATATATCTAAACTGGTGAACTTAGATATTGTTTAATTTTTTCACCGACAAAACGAGTAAAGAAAATGAGTAAAGGCACAGTTAAGTGGTTTAATGCAGATAAAGGTTTCGGTTTTATTACACCAGAAGATGGCGGCAAAGACCTTTTTGTCCATCATTCTGAGATCCAAAGTGGCGGCGGTTACGCAACTTTAGACGACGGCCAAGCCGTTGAATTTGAAGTTGGCGAAGGCCAAAAAGGCCCTTGCGCGAACAAAGTTGTTCCGTTATAGCCTGACCTAGTCTGTAATAGTGGACAGCAGATTTTTCTGTTGTCCATTTACAAATTGGCGCAAATGCAAAAATTTGGTTTACAAAGAAAAAGCTCCTCTCAATACCGCGCGATAGAGCTCGAAGTAGTAAAAGAACAAGCCTCAGCACTTGGCAGAGCAGGAAGAAAGTTAAGACTTTCTTTAGAGTGTTATCAAAAGAATCAAGGACCCGGTTCGACTTTAGACGCATCAAATACTCTAGAAGCATCTAACACTTCAGATATCACCAACATTTTAGAAATTACCAACAACGTATGGGAGCTAATGCTCCAACGAGAGCTTCTCGGATTTACCGAAAGTAATTTGCAATGGGTGTTATCCAATTACGTTATTCCACAGCCTGCCTTGGATCGTCTGGGTTTGCATAACTGTTAATTTCGCTCGGTTAAACTCAAGTTGTCGACGCTTATTCTGCCGAAGCTCAAGCCTCGGGAAATTTCGACAATTAACTATTAGATTATTAACTACAAGCGATTATGCCAAGCAAACAAACTCAAGAGTCAGTTAACGGTAGTTTCGATGTGATAATGGAGCCACAACAAGACAGCGATGCTCCTGTAGGGCGCATGCTAATTAAAAAGCAATACACTGGTGGCTTGAGCGGCAGTGGAATTGGTCAAATGCTGAGTAAGCGAACTGAAAGCGGCACAGCTGTTTATCTTGCAATCGAAGAATTTGAGGGTAGCCTTGACGGGAAGGTGGGTTCGTTCACCTTGGTGCACAACGGCATTATGTCAGCTGAGGCTCAAAGTTTAGAGGTTAAAATTCTTCAAGGTTCAGGCAATGGTGAGCTAGAAAATATTTCAGGCTCAATGGAAATTAGTCAAGCGGATGGTGGTCATCAGTATACGTTTTCGTACCAGCTAAGATGAAGTATGCGATCCTGGTAGTGTTGCTTAGCATCACTTTAGGCTTCGCTGGCGAAACAAGTAGCGAGGGCTCGTTAAACAAACAAGCGTGGGCCAAAGACTATTTCTCTATGTGGGTTAAGACCCAACAGCCAACTGCGACCGAGGATGATATTGAGCGCTATCTAGCATTGCTAGTCGACGATGTTGGGCACCAACATCTGCCGTATGACCCAGATGCAACTCGCTCAGCAGATGGGAAAAAGAACCTAACTAAAGGCATGATGTATTACCTAGGGGCACACACTGAATATGCTGCGACCCTTAATAACATTACGCACGGATTCAACGTCGTGGTTATCAAATATCGGACAGTCTCAGTCGGTGTTCATCCGCAAACCGGAGAATTAATCGAACAACGCTATGACACTATTGAGGTGTTAGAGTTGGAGGGCGATAAAGTAGCTGTAATTCGCAAATATAGTGAATGATTTGAAAGTTAAATCACCGGAAAGCTAAGGTGTTGATTTAGAGCGATCTGTTCATTATCACCGTGTCATCAGCTGAGGCCCATTCTGACCATGAACCGTCATACAGGCGGTTCATGCCATAGCCGCACTCTACAAGCGCCAAGGTGATGATCGCTGCGGTCACACCTGAGCCGCAGGATGTTACGATTTTGGTCGACTGGTTGATGCCGGCTTGATCAAACACCGTTTGTAATTGTTGGCGTGATTTTAGTCGGCCGTTCTCGATCAAATTAGCAAAGCTCATGCAAGCCGATTCCGGCATATGCCCTGAGGGTAAGCCAGCGCGGGGCTCCGGAGATTGCCCCTCAAAACGTTCTTTCGACCTAGCGTCAAGCACTCGATATTGTTTACTCGAAATGTTCTCTATAAGCTCGTGCTTGCTGATGACAAACTCGCGGTTTAGCGTGGCAACGTAGTCGGTTTTAATTACCGGCCTTACATTGCTCTCTAGTGCCCCACCCTGCTCGCTCCATGCGGGTAAGCCGCCCTCGAGGACTTGAACGTTTTGATGACCAAACACCTTGAAAGTCCACCAAACTCTGGCGGCTGAAAACAAACCGGAGCTGTCATACACCACCACGTGAGAGTCATTGGATATGCCTAATTTTGCTACTGCTTGCGAGAAGTCCTCAGCACTTGGCAGCATGTGAGGCAGCGCAGAGTTTTGTTCACAAATCAGGTCAATATGAAAAAATTGGGCACTAGGTATATGTTGCTGCTTGAATTCATTTTCGGCATTAATGGATTGTGAAGGCAGGTACCAAGAGCAGTCGAGTACCTTAACCTTTCCCTGCTTAATAAGCGATTCAAGGTGATGCACAGAGCAAAACTGTGAAGCGTCGGTCATGTTAATTCTCCGGCTGATAGGAAAAAGGATTGTCTCGCAACAAAAACGAAAATGCTGATTCACCCTCGATCGAGTAAATTACCGTGCCGTCGAAGGACTCCTGTCGTTTTGCACTGCCGCTCATAACTTTACTAAAGGCATGCTTCAATCTTGGTAACAGGTCAGCGCTTACTATTGGTGTATTGTGAGCGGGTAACAAGGTGGTTACATTCGGTAGCTCGAGCAGTAAACGGTCAATTGACTGTCCGTAAGCAACTAAGTTGGTTTCCGCTGCGTATAACCAAATCGGCCCGGCATAGAATGTGTCGCCGGTCCACATTAAACGGTGATCTCGATCAATTAGGGCAATCGCATCCGGCGTGTGTCCAGGCACATGAATAACTTCGAGCCTACGCCCGCCCAATTTAAAAATATAGCCATCTTCAATTCGTTTGCTGATCTTAAACGGTCGCCCACTATGAGTTTTTTCACTTACCCCTTTCGGCAGTGGCCGACACAAAGCGGCGGCCGATACTTCTTCAGAAATATCTTTATTGGAAATGCCTTTTTGACGTTGATTGGTGAATGCTGTATTCATGCCGTAAATACGTTTAAAGGCATGGTTACCACCAACATGATCGAAGTGCGAATGTGAGTTTAAGACTGATACAGGTTTGTTTGTTAGGCGTTTAACTAATCCATGAATATCACCGATACCATTTCCGGTATCAAATAACAGAGCTTTAGACTCACCTTCAATAAGGTATGAAATAGTTTCTTGCCATTGGTGTGGTTCGTATATCGCTTTGACCCCAGGTGCAACTTGATAAACTTGAAACCACAGGTCATCAACATCAACCCGGTCTAATTTTTCATAATCAGAGCGAGGTAGCCTTTTGCAGAACTCGCCCATCGAGTAATTCGGGCTTGGCCCAGTATTTGTATTTTTATCTGCCTGCGCTTCAGCCTGAGAGCTCAAGGGAAATAAATATGCGAGTGACATTGCGACTGTAATAACTCGTTTCGAAAAAATGTATTTCATAGCATTACCTGAGCCTCAGTTGCGAGCTCAGTTGCGAGTAAGCCGCGTTAATAGTGATAGTAGAGCATACCGCATGAAAAAATAATATTTGCTTAAGCCAAGTGATTTCCCCAAATAACGGTAGTGGCTAAGCAGATAAAATACCTTGCCGGCCATTGCAAGTTTGGAGCTTGAAATTGAGTCATCGCGTAAGCGGTAGAATACTAATGGCGCTATAAGCACGGCGCTCTTAATATCTTTACTTTGATGTAACTGTAACCAAAGCAAATAATCCTCGACACCAACATAGCTAGCCGATTGATTGAATTGAATGTCGCTGAACAGCGTTTTGGAGATTAGTGCACTAGATGTCACGACCCAGTTTTTACTTATAAGTTGGTAGTGGTTTTTGCGCTGTATCGCGAGTTCTTGTTGATTAAAAACTTGAGCATCCGGCGTCACGTTTTGAAAGCTTTTGTGTAAGCTTGACAGGAAATTCAGTTTGTACGCTTGCATGGCGTTTAGTTGCAGCTCTAGTTTCCTTGGGTGCCATACATCGTCTGAATCGATGAATGCTAGATACTCTCCGGTAGCGATACTGATTCCATCATTGCGTGGTGTAGCGGGGCCGCCAGAGCGATGTTTACGCCTGATCAAAATCAGTCGTTGGTCATTGTTTGCGAAGCGCTCAATTATTGCTACCGTGTTATCGCGTGACTCGTCGTCAATAACGATCAGCTGTATGTCTTGATGGCTTTGCTTGAGGACGGAATCCACCGCCTCGGCGATCCATTGTTCAGAGTCACAACTGGGTAAAATAACGCTAACGGTAGACATTCTTGCAGAGCTTGCCTACTGCCAAAGAGCTAACACGGATTTGAGGGCCGTGGTGAAAGCGATTGGTTGGTCGAGCATTAAATGATGGCGTGCATAAGGTATGTCAATGATCGGGATAGAGTTGCCTCCGAGTTCGCGAATATAATTTGCCGAGTCAGCCGTGAAAAGCTTACTCTCACGCCCGTAGATAATAGCCACACGTCCCGGCGTGCCAACGATTCTTTGGCCTACTTCAGTCCATCGGTTCTCGACGCCGTCTACTCTTGGGTAGACGCTGGGACTAAATTTCCATGACCAACCGCCCTCAACTTGCTTGAGTGAGTGATAGGCCATAAATTCTAGCAGCTCGGGTTGTTCTACCTCTTGTGGTGGCGCCAGCACAAAGCGCTGTTTTGCACTTTGGTAATCTGCATAAATGCGATTCGGTTTATCGGGGTTTTGACTTCCCGGGCGGCGAAAGTTATCGGCATGTTTTTTAAGTATCTCTGGGCGTATAACCATCAGGTCACAAATTACTAAGCCAGCGAATTTCTCAGGGTGAGCATTGACCGCTGCGGTGCCAACAATACCGCCATACGAGTGAGCTATTACCGTTGGTTTTTGGGCGTTATCGAAAAGCCCGGTGTGTTGCGCAACATCCAATGCCTCGGCTACCCGAATATCATCAGGGTAATCGTCCCGTGCACCTGAGTCACCCATGCCAGATAAGTCATAGGCGACAATATGATAGTCGTTAGCTAAAAATGGTGCTATGAACGCGAAGCAACGAGAGTGAGCTAAGAAGCCGTGCAGTAATAACAGCCCTGGCTTCGATGGATCTCCCCAGCGAAAATAATGAATCTGTGTTCCATTAGAGTCTAGCCAGCCCTCTTCTCGTTCGACCGATAAGGCCTCTGTGAGCCATTTAGAGGCGTTTGTCACGGCGCCGTCGAGATCGCTCAAGGCCGTGTTTTTTGGGGTCGAGTGTTGTGTTTCGGTCATTGAAAAGAGTCCACCGTCATCATTCGCTTGTGATGATCTGTTCGCGTTGCATTAACGTTAAGTTTGTTAGTCTACTACAGCTGATAGTGGTATGCGTCAACAGCGAGCGTTGAGTTGAGCTTGTTGTCTAGTAAATGCTGAGAATTGTAGCTATTTGGGCTTAACCGGGGCACCTAGCATATAGCTTGAGATGTCGCTCTTTCTCTCGGTGGTAATAGTAAATAGATATTTCGCAACCATACAGCTGCATATTTAAATCTCAGGGCGATTGCGCAAGGCTAAGCAACATAGCGGTCTTTGCTTGATAATAGCCGTGATAAACAAGCGTAAAAATCAGACTGACAAGCATTGCGAAACGTCTTTCTAGCATTTATACTCCGCGAGCAGTCAAAACGGCCGATTTATGAATAATTCAGACCTAAGCTCTCCTAGTAAAAGTGAGAGCCAGTTCAGCGAAGCTGATAGCGTTAATCAGGCAGCACGCCACGTTATGCAGCCCAGTAAGACTCAACCGTCTGTGTTATTGAAGTTGGCCTTACTACAATTGTTTGGCACAGCGGTATTCAGTATTGCGATGCTAATCTGTTTTGATGCGCGGGAAGCATTATCTGCCCTCTTCGGAGGTGTGATAGCTGTTATCGGCAGTTTATATTCTGCCAGCCGTTTGTTTAGCACTAAGCCGAACGCGGTCGCCGCAGAGATATTGATACGATTTTATGTCAGTGTTGTTTTGAAATTTATATTCACTTTGGCAATGATGGCAATTTGTCTAATTGTACTCAAAGTGTCTTTATTGCCGTTTATAATCGCTTACCTAATTTCAGCGGTGATTATAAATTGCTTAGTATTGTTGGTTCCGTCAAAGCTCGACGTTGTTGAGGGGCGATCGGAAGACCACTCTTAGTAAAGTGCGGCTCAAGGCTGTTTATGAAGTGCCGCTCAAGGCTGTTTATGAAGTGCCGCTCAGGGCTGTTTATAAAGTGTAGCTCAAGGCTGTTAGTTAAGTTAATACGGCTCAAGGCTGATAACTGGTACAGCTAATATTTAACTCCGGCTAGGCTGGTTGTTAATTAGCGTAGGCAGTGAAAGAATTTAAAATTTAATTTTGAGATTTACTCTCTCAGGAATCGAACATGGCATCTGAAAACGGTGAACTAACGGGCGCTGGTTATATTAACCACCACCTTACTAATCTTACATACGGTCAACTCCCTGACGGATCATGGGGCTTTGCACATGGCGCGGAAGAAGCGGCAAGTATGGGTTTTATGGCTATTCACGTCGACTCAATGGCGTGGGCGTTGGCTTTGGGTGTCATTATGTTCTGGGTGATGCGCAGTGTCGCTAAGAACTTCAGTTCAGACAAGCCATCAAAAGTGCAGTGTTTTGTTGAAGCCTTGTTCGATATGGCACAAGACTCTAAGGACAGCACGTTTACCAAACAAGCAAAGAACGAGTGGATCGCGCCGATGGCGTTGACCATTTTTGTTTGGGTGTTCTTCATGAATTTGATGGATTTGGTGCCGGTTGACTGGATTCCAGAGTTGGCTGCCTTTCTTGGCGTTGGCTATATGAAAATTGTGCCATCGACCGATGTGAATGTTGCTCTAGGCATGGCATTAGCGGTATTCATCATGATTCTTTATTACAGCTTAAAGATCAAAGGGCCGGTAGGCTTCACCAAAGAACTGGCCTTGCAGCCGTTCGGCAAATACCTAATTCCTTTTAATCTAGTTCTTGAGTTGGTCGGCCTACTTGCTAAGCCGCTTTCTCTTGGCTTGCGTTTGTTTGGCAACATGTATGCCGGCGAACTTATCTTTATCTTGATTGCGATGATGTATAGCGCAGGCTTGGGCTTAGGTGTCTTGGGCGGCGTTGCACAACTAGGTTGGGCTATTTTCCATATTCTAGTTATTACACTTCAAGCGTACATTTTCATGATGCTGACTATTGTGTACCTGAGCCAAGCTCACGAGCACCATTAGTAGTTAGCGTTATTTTACTTTTTCAATTTTAATTTTTACTATTTTTAGAAATCAGGAGCTCCAAATGGGAACTATCGTAGGTATGACCGCAATTGCCGTAGGCATCATGTTAGGTTTAGCAGCTGTAGGCGCTGCAATTGGTATCGGCCTTATGGGCGGTCGCTTTCTTGAGGGTGTTGCACGTCAACCAGAAATGGCGAATACACTTCAAACTAAAATGTTCTTACTAGCTGGTTTGATCGACGCGATTCCAATTATTGCTGTAGCGATCGCTCTATACTTCTTGTTCGCATCAGGTTTGATCGACGCAAGCGTATTAGAAACTTTGAAAGCCGCTGCTTAATTAGCTAACTTTCTAAAACGAGGAACGATAGATGAATATTAATTTAACCCTTATTGGGCAGACCATCTCGTTCTTGCTGTTTGTTTGGTTTTGTAAAAAGTTCGTATGGCCACCAATGGTGAATGCTATGCAAGAACGCCAAAATCAAATTGCAGACGGTTTAGCCGCGGCTGAGAAAGGCCAAGAAGCACAGAATGTAGCAGAGAAAGAAGCCGCCGAGTTGATTAGCCAAGCTAAGACACAAGCAGCCGAAATCATTGCCAGTGCAGAAAAGCGCGGTAACGCCGTTGTTGACGAAGCGAAAACCACCGCTACCTCTGAGAAAGAACGCATTGTTGCGTCTGCTCTTACTGAGGTGGAACAAGAAGTACACACGGCGCGTGAACAATTGCGCACTCAGGTGTCTTCTATCGCGGTGGCAGCAGCCAGTAAAATTGCCGATAAAGAAATTGATGAAGCCGCTCATGCTGGCTTAATCGACGACCTTGTTAAGCAATTAAAAGCTAGCTAACGCACGCAACCAAACAGGTAAGAATAATGGCAGACAATGCATCCATTGCTCGACCTTACGCCAAAGCGGTGTTTGATCTAGCGCAAGAAGCCAACGCGTTTGACGCGTGGACCGTTGCTCTGGAACAACTCGCCGTGATTAGCAACGATGCTGATTTTAGTGCGCTGGTTTCTGACCCGCGTATTGAAGATGCTAAAGTTGCTGAGCTATTAATTGATCTTGCTAAAGATAGCCTGCCTGAAGGCGGCGCTAACTTTATCAACTTGTTAGTACAAAATGATCGTTTGGAGTCGCTGGTTGATATCAATCAGCAGGTCATCGATCTAGTTGCTAAAGCGAAAGCTCTAGTTAACGCGGAAGTAATTACCGCTAAGCCACTAACGGCCGATCAAAAATCATCATTGGCCGCCGCGCTTGAACAGCGCTTAGGCCTCAAAGTAGAACTTGAAGAGACAGTGGATGCCGACTTGGTCGGTGGTGCCATTATTAAAGCAGGCGATATGGTGATTGATGGTTCTGCGAAAGGACGAATAGAGAAATTGACGACAGCGCTAATGCGCTAGTGTCTAACTGCGTGAGCCTTCAGCCCGGTCATTTAATGACTAAGCCGAAGACGCGTAGCGAATAAACAGCAGTTAACGTTGAGGACTTGCAGTCATGACAACGCAATTGAACCCATCTGAAATCAGTAACCTGATTAAAGATCGGATTAAAAATTTTGAAGCATCCGCTGAATCGCGTACCGAAGGTACCGTGGTCAGCTTAACTGACGGCATTGCCCGCATCCATGGCTTAAGTGAAGCGATGCAAGGCGAGATGTTGGAATTCCCTGGTGATATCTTTGGCCTAGCGCTTAACCTTGAGCAAGACTCAGTGGGCGCGGTGATTATGGGTAACTACAAAAACATCTCTGAAGGCGACACAGTAAAATGTACTGGCCGCATTCTAGAAGTACCGGTAGGCCGTGCGCTTCTTGGTCGTGTTGTAGATACTCTAGGTAACCCAATCGACGGCAAAGGTGCCATCGAAACTACTGAAACGTCTCCAATTGAGAAAGTGGCACCAGGCGTAATTGAGCGTCAAGGTGTTAACCAACCTCTAGAAACTGGTTTCAAATCAATCGACGCCATGGTGCCGATTGGTCGTGGCCAACGTGAATTGATTATTGGTGACCGTCAAACTGGTAAAACAGCGGTAGCGATTGATGCCATCATCAACCAAAAAGGTAACGGCGTTAAATGTATTTACGTAGCTGTAGGCCAAAAAGCATCTTCGGTTGCTTCTGTGGTTCGTAAGCTAGAAGAGCATGGCGCTATGGAATACACAACTGTTGTCGCTGCAAATGCCTCTGACTCCGCTGCATTGCAATATCTTGCGCCTTATGCGGGTTGTTCGATGGGTGAGTATTACCGTGATAACGGCGAAGACGCATTGATCGTTTATGATGATTTATCTAAGCAAGCGGTAGCATATCGTGAAGTATCATTGTTACTACGCCGCCCACCAGGCCGTGAAGCCTACCCAGGTGACGTGTTCTATCTTCACTCGCGTTTGTTAGAGCGTTCATCGCGCATCAACGAAGCTGAAGTAGAACGTTTGACTGGTGTTAAAGGCAAGACAGGTTCATTGACGGCTCTGCCAATCATTGAAACTCAAGCCGGTGACGTATCAGCATTCGTACCAACCAACGTAATTTCGATTACTGACGGTCAGATTTTCATGGAAACTGATTTGTTCAACTCCGGTATTCGTCCACCAGTAGATCCTGGTTTGTCGGTATCTCGAGTGGGTGGTGCAGCGCAAACTAACATCATTAAAAAGCTTGGCGGTGGTATTCGTCTAGCACTTGCTCAATATCGTGAATTAGCCGCGTTCTCACAGTTCGCATCTGACCTCGACGAAGCGACTCAAGCACAACTTGCCCGTGGCGAACGTGTAACTGAGTTGATGAAGCAAGCGCAATATGCGCCAATGTCTACGGCTCAAGTAGCTCTGTCATTGTTCGCAGCGAACGAAGGCTATTTCGATGACGTTGAAAAAGAACAAGTTGGTGCATGTGAAGCGGCAATGCAAGCTCATGTAAAAGCTAACTTCGGCTCTTTGATCGATGGCATTAACAAGACGCCTAAGCTAACTGACGAAGTTGTTGCTAGCCTTCATGAAGCTTTGAAAGATTTCAAAGCCAACGGTAGCTTCTAAACAATCCGTCATTGCGAGCGTAGCGCTGTAGTCCCCCGGTAACGGTGAGATTCTTCGCTTCGCTCAGAATGACAACTAACGAGATTTAATTATGGCAGTCGGTAAAGAAATCCGCGATCAGATTGGAAGCGTCAAAAGTACGCAGAAAATCACCAAAGCCATGGAAATGGTGGCCGCAAGCAAAATGCGCAGAGCGCAGGATCGCATGTTGGCCGCTCGACCTTACGCACAAAAAATTCGTTCGGTAGTGGCACACATTGCTAAAGCGAATTTGGAATACAAGCATCCTTTCACCATTGAGCGTGAAGTGAAGCGAGTAGGCTATATTGTCGTAAGTTCAGACCGTGGCCTTTGTGGTGGTCTCAATATGAACGTTTTTCGTCGAAGCATGACTGACATGGCTGAGTGGGACGAAAAAGGCGTCGAGATTGATATCGCCACTATTGGTTCAAAAGCCTTATCATTCTTTCGCAGAGCTGGCGGTAAAGTTATCTCAGAGGCCTCACACTATGGCGATAAGCCAAGTCTGGCGGACCTTTTGGGTGCGATTACGTCGATGTTGAAAGCTTACGAAGATGGCAAGATTGATCGTCTGTACGTTGTGTCTAATGAGTTTGTGAACACCATGACTCAAGCGGCTGTATCAAAACAATTGGTTCCAGTTGTTGCTACAAAAGAAGCGACCGACGAAGTGCCTGCATTATTTGACTACATCTACGAGCCTGAAGCTAAGCCGATATTAGACACCGTTTTGAAGCGCTACATTGAGTCGCAAATCTACGAAGCGGTAGTCGAGAATGTCGCCTGTGAACAGTCTGCACGTATGGTGGCGATGAAGGCTGCAAGCGACAATGCTGGTGATCTTATCGGTGAGCTAGAGTTGATTTACAACAAGGCTCGTCAGTCAGCGATTACTCAAGAAATTTCTGAGATTGTGTCAGGCGCCTCGGCTGTATAGCGTTAGATAGTTAGAAAGAATTTAAAATTTAGTATTAAGAGGAAACCAAAATGAGTTCCGGAAATATTGTAGAAATCATTGGCGCGGTAGTAGACGTACAGTTTGCTGCAGATGCAGTGCCAAACATATATGACGCATTGCTTGTAACAAGTGCCGATTTAACCATGGAAGTTCAAGCGCAGTTAGGCGACGGAATTGTTCGTACTATCGCCATGGGCGCTACCGAAGGTCTAAAGCGTGGCTTGGAAGTAAGCAACACTGGTGGCCCAATTGCGGTTCCGGTTGGCCCAGGTACGCTTGGTCGGATCATGGACGTGCTAGGCCGCCCAGTAGATAATGCTGGTGACGTTGAAGCTGTTCGTCGTGACCCAATTCATCGTGAGCCACCAGCCTATGCTGACCAAGCGTCAGAAACGGCTATTCTTGAGACTGGTGTAAAAGTAATCGACTTGATTATGCCTATCGCTAAGGGTGGTAAAGTTGGTCTATTCGGTGGTGCGGGTGTAGGTAAAACCGTAACCTTGATGGAACTGATCAACAACATCGCAGTCGCATCGGAAGGTTTATCAGTATTCGCGGGCGTTGGTGAACGAACTCGTGAAGGTAATGACTTCTACTATGAGATGAAAGAAGCCGGCGTACTAGATAAAGTTGCCATGGTATACGGCCAAATGAACGAACCTCCAGGTAACCGTTTACGTGTTGCACTGTCAGGTTTGACTATGGCTGAATACTTTCGTGACGAAGGCCGTGACGTATTGATGTTTATCGATAACATCTATCGTTACACACTAGCTGGGGTTGAAGTATCAGCGCTACTTGGTCGTATGCCTTCAGCGGTAGGTTACCAGCCGACTCTAGCGAGTGAGATGGGTGCCCTACAAGAACGTATTACATCAACAAAGAATGGTTCAATTACATCATTCCAAGCCGTTTATGTACCGGCGGATGACTTGACTGATCCATCACCTGCAACAACCTTTGCTCACTTGGATGCGACACTTGTATTGTCACGTCAAATTGCTGAGCTAGGTATTTACCCTGCGGTAGATCCACTTGATTCATCTTCACGTCAACTTGATCCATTAGTTATCGGCGACGATCACTATCAAGTAGCACGTGGTGTACAAAACGTACTTCAACGTTATAAAGAACTACGTGACATTATTGCGATTCTAGGTATGGACGAGCTTTCTGAAGAAGATAAGCAAGCTGTAGCGCGAGCGCGTAAGATTCAGCGATTCTTATCGCAACCATTCTTCGTAGCACAAGTGTTTACCGGTGCTGACGGTAAGTATGTTTCTCTGAAAGACACCATCGCAGGCTTTAAAGCAATTTTGAGCGGCGAAATGGATGAATACCCAGAGCAAGCGTTTTACATGGTTGGCGGGATTGACGAAGTGATTGCCAAAGGCAAATCCTAACGGACATATTTGATCCAGAGACTGCGTTGCCAGTTTATTTTAAGAATGGTCACATACATGAGTATGCTCCCATCCTTTAAAATAAACCGGCGCCTTGTTCTGAATCAAATCTGCCTCGTTAGGACTGAGTTCTAAAAATAGTCATCCTGAGCGTAGTCGAAGGACTAGGTGCCCCTTGAGGGGGAGTCGTAGGCTACATTTAGATGATTGATTAGACAAGCAGCCTTGAGCTCGAGGTTGCAAGCAACCTAACCGCGAATGCGGTTTTAGCGGATAAAAAAGATGAGTACAATGCAAGTTGAAGTAGTAAGCGCTGAGCGAGAGATCTTCTCTGGCCAAGCAACTATGTTGATTGCTACCGCAATGTCGGGCGAGCTGGGTATTTACCCGCAACACACCCCTCTGTTGACAAGCCTTAAGCCTGGCGATGTTCGAATTCAAACTGCTGACGGTGAAGAGCAAGTTATTTATGTTTCCGGTGGTATTCTCGAAGTAACGCCTAAGAAAATCACGGTTCTGTCAGATTCTGCGATGCGTGCTGATGATCTTGACGAAGCGGCGGCTCTTGAAGCACAGCGTAAAGCTGAGCAAGCATTGAAAGACAGCAAAGCGGATATCAATTACGCCAAAGCGAAAATTGAATTAGCTCAAGCTGTTGCACAGTTAGCGGCGATCAAGAAAATGGCCAAACGCGGTCGATAAAACAGCGTTGATAGCATTTTAAGAAAGCCCGCTTACTCGACTGAGTAAGCGGGCTTTTTATTAGATGGGTATAATTTATCTAATAAACACCGAATAAACTAATCACAATGAACTCAGTAAATTACGGTAATCAAAAACTACAGCCATCGAAAGTGGTTTGTGTCGGGCGAAATTATGTTGACCATATTGAGGAACTGGGTAATGAAGTCCCTACCCAACCGGTTATCTTTTTAAAGCCTAACTCGGCGATTTCAAATCAACTCGTGCTTGATCAAAGAGAGAATATTCACTATGAAGCTGAATTGTCATTTTTAATCATTAATAATGAACTAGCTGCAGTCGGTCTAGGCATTGATTTAACCAAGCGAGATATACAAACGCAGCTAAAGAGTAAAGGGCTTCCTTGGGAGAGAGCTAAGGGCTTTGATCACTCAGCGGTATTTAGTGAATTTGTCGAGGCTCCAACTGATCTCAAAAACCTAACAATCGAATTAGAGATAAATGGAGTCATTGTTCAGCAAGGCGGTGTCAGCCATATGCTCAACTCACCATTAGAGTTATTGGATGAGGTCGTGTCGTTTATGTCATTTGAAAATGGTGATATTTTAATGACGGGAACGCCAAGCGGCGTTGGTATTGTCAATAAAGCTGATATTTTTATAGGACGCGTATTCAATGGCAATCAGCTTTTAGTAAGCCGCGAGTGGCGAGTTTAAGACTGGCCAAATACGACGGTTCACCAATATAAGCCATAACCAAGTTGGACTTCAGTAGTGCCATCGTAGTTTATATCGAGTCGAAAATTACGGCTTGGATTATCGCCAAATCTATTCTCCCATCGAACAACTGATTCAGCGTCGGCGTCGCCATCAATAGCAATGCGCTTTCCAACAATGAATTGAGATTTCCAGACATTAATGGGTTTAGCTATAGCACCAATTGTTGCAGACGTGCGAAATGATCCACCCTCATAGCTTGAATGGAAACTTAATTCGCCCTCGGTATACAAGGTGAGTTTGCTGTTGATCTGCATCGCCTTTATGCCACTACCTGAAAGATGGCCTACCAAACAATTGATACAAGAGTTGTTCGCTCTTTCTAGCCCGAAACGAAGGCCCCAGCCAAGCCCACCGTCACCTGGTAAGCCTGTTCGTGAGATATTAAGGGTCTTGATATCGACTAGATCAAAACGTGTAAGGCGCTGTTGAGCGTTAATACTTGTCGCTTCGATATTAAACATATTAAGAGTCGAGTTGGCAACGTGCCCATCATCGAGGTCGAGTAAATCATAGCTTACTGGTCGTATTCGTAGGCGTACGCCATCGCCTAACTCAGAGTTATAAACTAAACCCAGCCTCACTAAGCTAGGTCGAGATCCAGTATGCGGCGCCGTTGAGCTGGCTTTTTGATTGGTCTTCGACGGCGTTTTCTTCAAGCGTAAACGTTTGGCATAAAGCATGGTTCGCTTAGTCGTATATTCTTGGTTTCTATCTTCGTTGTCTGATTTGGATATAAGAAACGAATAATAATCAGTAAGCGTGTCAGTGATCTTTCGTTGTTGGTCTTGGTCGAATGATTGCGCAATGCTATGTGTGCGCAAATAATTGTGAACCGCAGCCTGCGCAGGCTTATTTAATGCTGCATAATTTTCATTAAGCCTACTATGCCTCGATGCAGTGCGTGCAATATTCTTAACTAATGGTATACCGTTATTGGTGGTCTCCATGAGATTAAAAAATGTATTACTCGGAACGGTATAGAGGCGGTTCCTTGGCGAAATCCGTTTGCCTAACGCATATTTTAATAAGTCTTCTAAAAAGTAACCGCAATTGTTGCTGAAAAATTTATAAGTGAATCGTTGACCTAGAAGTTCCCAGCTATAGTAGATGACGCGCTTCTTTTGAGCTTGAGTTAAGTCTAACTGATAGTCCCAAAGGTCACGTAAGTCTGATTCAGAATACGAGTGATTAAGCCGGTAAAACTTGGTATCGGAAAATGCAGCTTCGTATCCTCCAAATATACCGCGAATCATATAAACCACAGGATTTTCATTCGCTGGAACAATGGCACCATTATTTATAGTGGTATCGAGAAGTCCACCTGTAGCAGCGTTACCCACGTTGAACTTGAGTAACGGGTGCCCATAAAATGACGCCGGATTTTTAAGTTAGCCAGAAGCAAACACTAAGCTAATCGAGTCTACTTTTTCGCTACTGACCCATTGCTTGAACCTAATGCAGTCTATAGAGTCGACTTCGTCAGGGAAATCGATAAGGTCATTGAGAAACTCATAACGCGCAATAAACTTACAGCGAGGGTGGGCGTCTGGTGATTCGCCAACCTTAAGTGGCAAAAACATCGCTTCAAGTGTTGCTATTAACTCGCCCTGAGGGTCAGTAGAGCCGTTGCTTGCGAAGAAAGATTGCTGGGATTTTATTTCACTTGATACACCACCAAACAAGCGTGATGTGTACTGTATTAGATGCCGCCAATCTGCTGATGCCGAAATTTGCTTAGAGATGGCCGTATTCTTAGCTCTTTGGAGGTCGTTCGCCGCACTTGCGAGTGCCTGACCAGCAACCAGTGTGGATAGCATTACCACTACAATAATTTGAGTAATTTTATTCATTGAGACCTCTGCATAACTCTAGTGCAACAGGAAAATAAGAGGATCTTTTAAAGATTTTTATCAAAATTGAGTGTAATAGCTATTGCCAGATGTTTTGGTAAGCATGTTGGAAACTATTAGTCGTTTTACCTTGTGCTAGAGTTATGCAGAGGTCTCTCATAGTTACTGTCTTAAATATAGTTACTGTCTTAAATATAGTTATTGTCTTACATATAGTTATTGTCTTAAATATAGTTATTGTCTTACATATAGTTATTGTCTTACATATCATTTACTGTATTAAATAAAAAAGCCCGACTGTTAAGTCGAGCTCTCATATTGTATACGCTAGCTCAATTCATCTGAGCTAAGCCTAAAAGGCTTAAACGTTACAGGATGTCATCGCACGATCGATCATAGCACCCATTTGCTGTGCTTTATCGGTCTGTGACGAAGCAACAAATGCTTGATTAGCAAACGAAGTCGATAACTCATCTTGCACGCTGCTGATAACAGCATTGTGAGCGCCTGTCTCGCACTGCATAATATTCAACAAAGCAGCAACGTGTGAGCCACTGCCTTTAACAAACTGCTCTTCTAATACTGGGTAAGTCTCATTGATGAATAATGCAGCTGTTGTGTTAGCGCCCGAGCACGATTCCGGAGAAGACGTTTGTGAACTGAATGCCGTTGTGCCTAAATCCCAAATAACATTCGAAATAATAGCTGCGGTTTCATTCTTTGTGAATATTGCAGCACCGATACCACATTGAGAGAATGCATTTTCGACCGTTGTTGCTTCTTTAGCTGACACTGGAGAAGTCGAAAGAGCTATAGCCGATGAGAATGCAAGAATGCCTGCGCTAAGTTTTTTTGAAATCATTTTAACCCTATTATTAATTAACTGTTTAAACCCTGTGTCATAAAGAAGACTTATGACATCGGGGTTGCCAAATCATAGATAATAAGCTGAATATAATCGGCGGACTCACACCAAAATACCTTACTTCCCTTAACCTGAATGAATTGGAGAAATCGCACGATTTTTCTAAGCTAATCGCTTTATTACCGATCATTGTATTGACAATGTCGATCAAACCCCAAAAAATCGCTGGTATCTGGTATAAAGAATCATCTAAAACATTGAGGGTATCGTAATGGGAACCGGAACTATTCTATTAATACTATTTATCGGCCTAATTTTTTACGGCGTCAGTATGTACAACCGGCTGGTTGCCGGTCGCAACAATTATAAAAATGCCTTTGCTCAAATTGATGTTCAGTTGACTCGTCGGCATGACTTAATACCAAACTTAGTCGAGACCGCCAAAGGTTACATGGCGCACGAAAAAGAGACTCTTGAGGCGGTTATCAATGCTCGCAATGCGGCGGTTAGCGGCCTAAACAACGCTAAAGCCGATCCAACAGACCCTGCTGCTATGAAACAACTGGGGCAGGCTGAACAGGGATTGAGCGGCGCCTTAGGTCGACTATTCGCTTTATCAGAAGCGTATCCAGATTTAAAAGCCAACGAAAATATGATGCAGCTTTCTGAAGAGCTAACCACCACTGAAAATAAAGTGTCGTTTGCGCGTCAGGCCTACAACGATGCGGTAATGATGTACAACAATTTACGCGAGCAATTCCCGAGTAATTTTCTTGCCAACTGGTTTCAGTTTAAGGGAGCCGAGCTGTTAGAGATTGAAGACGAGGCTATGAAGCAGGTTCCAAAGGTACAGTTCTAGAGGCTAATTTGAGTATCTGGGTTTCCATTATATGAACTTTTTTGAACACCAAGAGAAAGCGCGTAAACAGTCTCGATGGCTAATCTTTGCCTTCTTTGGCGTTGCGCTTCTAATCGTGTTGGCGGTGGACTTAGTTGTAATGTTTGTGTTTTCTACACAAATGCCATCTTCGATTAACGGTGGTCAATTAGGTTTTGCTGCAACACTAGACCCAGAAATGTGGCTAGCTAACGGTGGTTTATTGCTCACCAGTAGCGTTGCCACAGGTGGTGCTATCGGGCTAGCAAGCCTAGGTAAGATTGCCAGTTTGCGAAGTGGTGGCGGTAAGGTAGCGCGAGATATGGGCGGCACCATAGTCACCCCCGATACGCGAGATCCTTTGCGTCGTCGTCTGTACAACGTTGTTGAAGAAATCGCATTGGCTTCTGGTACCCCGGTGCCTGATGTCTATGTGATGGAAAACGAACCAGGTATCAATGCCTTTGCCGCGGGCTATACACCTAGCGATGCCGCGGTAGCAGTAACTCAAGGAACGCTCGAGAAATTGAGCCGCGCTGAGCTTCAAGGTGTTATTGCGCATGAGTTTAGTCATATTTTAAATGGCGATATGCGCATTAATATCCGCATGATGGGCGTGATATTCGGTATTACCGTGATAGCAATTCTAGGTCGTAAGTTTCTTCACGCCAGTCGTTATCGGGTTAGCTCTTCTCGTGATTATAACGGCTCCGCAATTGTCGCCATCGGCATTGTATTAATGATAGTGGGTTATATTGGTCTCTTCTTTGCGCGTTGGATGAAGTCTGCTCTGTCACGTCAACGAGAGTATTTAGCGGATGCTTCTGCGGTCCAGTTTACTCGTGACCCAGACGGGATCTCTGGTGCACTTAAAAAGATCGCAGCGTACAGCCATTCGTCATATCTGACATCAGATTCAGAAGAAGTAAGCCATATGCTATTTAGTAGCGGTTTTCGTTCTCGAATGTTTTCGACTCACCCGCCACTTGAACAGCGTATTGCTAGAATCGAGAAAGGCTTTGACGTAGCCGATATAGAAGTACTTGCTAAGAAACTAACGAAGCAAGAAAAAGTCGAGCATCTACAAGCGGTAAAGGCGGCGCAAGAGCAGCAAAATAAGAAGCACTCAAAAAACAAAGGAGGCTTTTTTGATATCGACGGAATGTTTGGTGATATCGGTAACCCGAGTAACGAAAGAATTGCCGCGGCGGCCATGCTCACAGCCTCTCTCGCGTCGGGATTATCGAGTTCAGCACACAGTCTGGAGTGGGCGCCCGAAGTTCTATTTTATTGCCTGCTAGACAAAGATGATGAAATACGTTCTAAGCAATTATTGATTGTAGTAGAGCAAATGGGCGATATCAGCGAGCGTAAAATTCAACACTTGGTTCAAACGCACGGCTTGGTGAAGGTTGAACAACGCTTAGCAATCCTTGAAATGAGCTTTCCTACACTCAAACGTCGTCCGATTTCGGATATCGAGCGTATTCAACTAACGATTGAGTTATTAGCCAACGCTGATAGTAAAATTGATTCGTTTGAGTTCCTGCTCACCCGCTTAATCAAACAATATTTAAACGAAGCCGATTTGCCTAATAGAACGCGATTGCATGGGCGTAAAAACATTAAAGACTGCATGAAAGAGTTATCAGTCGTGATGAGTATTTTGGCTGCTCATGGACAACACCGTTCAAGTGCTCAAGGTTTGCAGCGAGCTCAAAAAGCGTTTAAAGAAGGTATGAGCATCGCCGGCGTTAACCACATGAATCTGAGTTTCAGTGATCAATGGCAACAGGATTTAGATCTCGCGATATCAGTACTCGACAAACTCAAGCCTAAAGATAAATCTACCGTTGTCGCGGCGCTAGTGAGAACCGTTCTTGACGACAAACAAGTTCTCACAGCTGAGCATGAAATGTTGCGTGTGATATGTGCCCTGATTCACGTGCCGATACCACTACTCGGTGAAAGCTAAACAATCCTTAACCTCCGTAACTGGATAATAGTCTTACATTAGCGATATTATTAGCGTGAAATTGAATGTAGCTTACGGATTTAGGAATGGAACAAGGTGTACGGTTAAAGGTGTCTCAAAAAGGGACAGCGGCGAAGGAAGAACCGGCGCTTGAAACGAATCAGCCTGCTGAATCGATTACGGTTATTGTGATACCAACCTATGAAGATGCGGCGGCCCAGCAGCTGATAAAAAACTTGTCTACTGAGTACGGAACTAGTTTTTATTTGGTTGTTGTAGACGACGGTTCTATCGAAAATCAGGTACAGTCGAGTTGGCTTGACGATGTAGGCGTTAGTGGTTGCATCCTACGACTGAGGAAAAATGTAGGGCATCAGGCGGCTATCACCGTTGGTATTAATTATGCTTTAGAAAATTTGTCATGGCAACGTCTCATCATAATGGATTCAGATGGTGAAGACACACCCAGATCAAGTCGTCAGTTACTAGAAGTGTTGGACCGCAAGCAAATCGATATTGCCGTCGCAAGCCGTCGTTCTCGAGTTGAGACAATAAAATTCAAGGTATTCTATAAGTTCTATAAACTGATATTTTTTCTTTTAGTGGGCAGAACTATCAGTTTTGGCAATTTTATGGCGATGAATCGTGACGCCGCAAGAAGGTTAGCTGCGAGTCCGGATACTTGGCATCATGTCGCGGCTTCTGTATTGAATGCCAAACTACGGGTAACGCATTGTGCAATTGATAGGGGTTCTCGCTATACCGGAGCGAGCAAAATGAATTTTGTTTCGCTTGTATTGCATGGCTTTAGAGGAATAATGGTGTTTTTCGACCGCGTGCTCGTGCGTATTTCAATTGTCTGTATTCTGTGTGCGGTAGTTGCGGTTGTGGCAATGATTGCGATTGCGAGTTTGAAGGTAATGGGCCTTGCAAGCCCCGGTTGGTTCTCTACATTGTCAGGAATTCTAGTGCTGATTTTATTTCAAGTACTAATCCTCGGCCTGCTTTCAATGTTTATCGCGGGCTCTAAGCGCGTCGCTTTAGTCAGCGAGCTTGATTACAGCAATTTGATTCACCGAGTAATTTCCGTTAGCGGTAAGTCCACAGCGAGTGCGCTAAAAAAGTATAAATAGGCACTGTTATAACTACCATTGCAATACCAATCATATAGTGGAGGTTAAGGCTATCGGCAAATAACGATATTAGTATCGTAAGAGTTAAACCAACTAACGATACAATGATAAATCTAAGCGCATTTCTCGATGAAATTTGATTTGAAAAACTCCATAGAGTATTTACTCCATATGAGAATGATGTTGCGATAATGAATGCAGTTCCATTAGCAATTGGCGTGCTTTTATCAAATCCTGAAATTAACGTTGTAGCCACTAAGATATGGATTAAGGTAGAACAAACTCCAGTCATGCCAAACTTCAATAAGGTAGCGAGTGATTTTTTACTCGGAGTTTGCGGGTTGTTCATTGTGACAGCGTCGTTGAAGAGTTACATAAGCTAAGAGTAACGCGGTCAGCGACCTAAACGAAATAGTAAATGATTAAAATAAGCTTCACAGGGCATTAGGGCTAGATAACGATGACAACAATACTAAATAGCCATCGAGCTGCCTGGTTGGCGTTTTGTATTTTAGCGGTTTGCTATTTCACAACTGTCTCTGGCTATTCGCTAAACGTACCCTACTCTGATGACTTTCATCAACAAATTTATACCGCGATACAACTAGAGCAAGGCGCTGATGTAACAGCCTCGCTATTCCGGCAGCACAATGTTCATCGTCTTTTTACTACACATATTGGCACCTCCATAGAGTACGCTATTAGCGGTAAAGTAAACCTTGATAATCAACTGTTAGTAGCTTTAGTGCTGCTAATATCACTAGTTTTGGTTGTTGCATCGTTTAGTCATCGTAAGCATCGCCCAATTGTCTTGTTAGTAGCGTCGCTTTTGCTTTTAAGCCCAGAGCATTCAGCAACGTGGGTCGGTGGTACTACCCAATACTACGCCTTGATTCTGTTTAGCCTATTATCACTCAAATGGCTAAACCACATTGAAAAGCCGTGGTACCTATTTGCTTCAATCGTTGCATTATTTTTAGCAATCTATTCAATGATAGGCGGCGTTCTCGTACCGGTCGTTGGCCTAGGCTATTTGCTCATGAGTCGAAAGATAATAAAGCATAGTAGTCTTATCTGGGTGGCCTCATCGTTAGCCTTTCTAATAGGTTATTTCAGCACTTACGAATCGCATCAAAATCAGCCGTCAATATGGTTTTTTCTACAACAGCCGGGGTTTACCTTTGAGTTTACTTTTCGTATGTTGAGCAATTTTCTCAGTGATTTAATCGAGCCTAACTTACTTTGGTATCTTGGCATATTGGTGTTTGCTGGTTTTTTTGTCATCATAATTCGAAACCGCTCAATTCCTAGTTTGATGGCTTCGCCCGAGGGGATTGCGTTTCTATACGTGTTACTTATGATCGGCTCTGTAGTGGCCGGCCGTGTCGGCTTTCAAGAGCAAGTTGGCGCCTACGCTGACCGATATTTTGTTTATACGAAAACGTTATGGTTGTTAGGCTTAATTATCTTGCTTAATCGACAATTGGTGAGCAAAAATGCACTCGCGTTTATTGTCGGTGTCAGCACCCTGTTTATGCTTGCAACTTATCATAGTGAAAGCAGAAACCTAGCGGCGCATCAACAGGCTCAAAGTAACGCCATGGTCGACTTTTTAGTGCGAGGTAATCCCTTGGGTTTCGAGTTTGCTAATCAGCCAGCCAAGGCTGGCGGCTTAGTTAAAAAGGCAATGGCGTTAGGTGTTTATACCCCTGGTTTGTTAGCGACGCCCTCCAGAGAGCTAAAGTATTTAAAATACGCAGATTTCACCGATGGGCTAGAGGCCACGGTAGTGAGAGATAATAGACTCGGCAGCTTTCGGTATTTTACTTTTGCGGTGCATAACTCTGCTCAGGTTCATGAGGTTGTGCTCGTACCTCAAATAGTTGACGGTCCGGCATTTTTGCTTAAAGCGGCGGCTGAAGTTGAGTCGTCTCGCTTACAACTGGCAGACTTGCAAGCGTCTGAAGGTGGGGGGCGAATCTATCAAGTCGTTATAGATACGTCGATGCTCGACAGCTCGTTAAGCTATGATGTATTTCTAATAAGTCTAGGTATGATAACGACAATTGGCGAAATATAAATCGCTTACTTGTTGAACAGCCGTAGGTCCAAAATTTTTTATTCATGGAAAAAACTTATATTGATCTCGCTTGTCAGTCTAATTGGTGGCCAGACAACGCTCTTTCGATTGCAAAACTAAACCCAAAGATAGCATCACTGGCAAGCGATAAAGGCTCGCTAACCTCGGCATTGGTTGGTTTGAGTGATAATAATTTTGCCGTGAAAGTGTTACAGCAGGTTACTAAACTGCCATTCTTCCACGAGCAGCTAGAGTTAGGTCAGCCACTTTCTCGTGCCGCTGTGATACGCGAAGTCGAACTACAGCTTTATGCTGAAACGGTCGTTTTCGCGCGAAGCATCATTCCTTTGCCATTGGTCGCTAAGGGCCGCAGTGGCTTAGCTAACTTGGGCCGCACACCGCTTGGGCATTTGCTTTTTAAGGATGGCCAAATTAAAGTGTCAAGGCGCCAATTTAGTCAAACTTCATACCTAGGTAATCAAGTGGCTGCACGCCGCACCCCGTATGATTACGAAGGTTCACAAATACTAGTGAGTGAATTTTTCTTACCGACTATTTTTAAATACTTATGAGCAGTGACGCGCGCAATCTTGATTTGATCGCGGGAAATCGTTGCAACTAATTGAGGGCAATATGAATAAGGACTACGTGGTTAAAGACGCCGCCGAGTTGCAACAGCTTCTTGGTGAACCTAAAGAGATGGTTAAGCAAAAAGTTGTCAAGAACCTAGATGACATGATGGTCAATTTCATACAACGTTCTCCATTAATCTTTATCGCTAGCTATGGCGAAAACGGCTTACCAGATATATCACCAAAGGGTGATGCGGCGGGCTTTGTACAGGTTAATCAAGATGGTGCTTTGTTAATCCCCGAGCGACCTGGCAATAAGCTTATGTTCGGCTTTAACAATATTCTGGAAAACAATCGGGTGGGCCTTATATTTGTGATTCCTGGTGCCCGTGAAACGTTACGTGTCAAAGGTAGAGCCACGCTCAGTCGAGATCCGGATTTACTCCAAGCACTAGCAGCGCAGGGCAAGCCAGCGCTGCTTTGTACTCATGTAGAGGTGGCAGAATGTTTCTTTCACTGTGGCAAGGCGATGATTCGGTCGCAATTATGGAAGCCAGAGAGTTGGGAGCCCGATGAGCAATTAATGGCACGTCATTTTGCTAATAAAAACGACCTCGATCAACAGCAGATTGAAACATCGTTAGAGCAATCGTACGAGCATAATTTATATTAGTAATGCTAAGCGATACTTTGCCGACGGTACTCTGTAGGCGACATGCCGAACTGACTTTGAAAAGCAGTATTGAAGGACGAGATTGATCGAAATCCAACGTCTAATGCAACGCTCAAAACGGGGATTGTTGGCTCTTTATTTAAACGTTGTCCAGCTTCTTCAATACGATATCGATTGACGAATTGATTGAAGTTTCGATACCCCAGTTGTTTATTAATCTTCTTACGCAAGCTGTGTTCTGGCAAACCAACTATGTCAGCCAGTTTGGCAACGCGTAGATCATGGTCGGCGTACAAGCGCTCGTCTTGCATGCGATCAAGTAACTTACTGATCATCGGGTCTTTGCTTTCGACAATTATGGGTTTGCCATGCGCTGTTATTTGACCGCTAGGGTTAATTTTTAACATAGCGAAATTTATTGATAAAGATAATGCGAAAACGGAAAGCATAAAAAACAGTTCAAAGCCGTCTGGAACAAGGTGTGCGGTCACTAGATGTAAGAAAAGAATCAAAAGTGTTAGTGATGCAATGCCCAAAATTGACCAATTTCTCAACTTTGCTCTGGTCTCGACCAAATCCTCTTCCTTGCCACGCCAGAGCAATATTAGCGCTACTACCACCAATGACATCTCTACCAATTGCATTATTCGCATATAGCTCGATATCGCGCCACTCATTGAATAAAAGGTATGGGCTCCAAGTTCCAATAGAATATTAAGCACAATGAGGCCCCAGAACCAACTTGGAAACGTATGTTGTTCTTCGAATGCGACCCAAACAAACAAAAGAATAAACATTGGTGTGAGACTCGCAAGGGTGAACAAAAAAGCGGTTAGCTCTATTTGACTTTTGGCATCTGCAAGTGGGCCTAACAAATAGCCGATTATTCCAATAAACAGCCCTGCACCGACGGTTCTTACGCACGGTGGGTTTTTAGAGACGGCGAGCGAAACTAGCAATAGCACGACTTGTGACAAAGCTAAAAAACGAGCTGCAAATATTACTGATTCCATAAAGGCAAAAATGCTAATTAAATTATTAGTGGCGAAGTGCGATCAAATCAAATTAAACTTCTGGTGATTACTATTTGACCATTATTTAGTGATGATGGTTAAGCAAAGTGCTATCGAAAATCAAAAACATCTATCGAAAAGTTGAAAAATCTGGGTTTGAGCCCTCTAAGCGGTGGAGCCGGTAAGTTTTAGTGGGCTTCAAATAGCGGATTATGCCGCAAAAAAGTGGCCAGCAAGGCTGGCCACTTTACCTGTTTAGCTTGAATGCTAATTACTTAAGTTCTACGAACTCTAAATTAAGAACTAAGCAACGGTGCAATAACTAAACTGACAATCGCCATAACGTTAATCAGGATATTCATTGACGGGCCCGAGGTATCTTTAAATGGGTCGCCAACCGTATCACCAACAACAACCGCTGCATGAGTATCCGAACCTTTGCCGCCATGATTACCGCGTTCGACATACTTTTTGGCGTTATCCCAAGCGCCACCTGCGTTAGCCATAGTAATCGCTAGTAATACGCAGCCAAGTAAGGCGCCACCTAACATGCCGCCTAAGGCTTGGGCACCAATGCCAAAGCCAATAACCGCTGGTGCCGAAACCGCTAATACGCCAGGTAAAATCATTCGCTTTAGCGCCGCTGTTGTTGCAATGTCTACGCAACGTTCGGTATCTGGTTCAGCGGTTCCTTCCATTAAGCCGGGTATTTCTTTAAATTGACGTCGCACTTCTTTGATCATGTCAAAAGCGGCTTCGCCAACGGCTTTCATGGTTAGGCTGCTGATCAAGAACGGTAAAATACCACCAATGAACATGCCGACTAACACTTCTGGATCATTCATTTGCAAGGAAAAACCGTCAATATTAGCCGATACTGTTTCAATAAAGGCCGAGATGATTGCTAATGCGGCTAGCGCTGCTGCACCAATTGCAAAGCCCTTGCCGATGGCGGCAGTGGTGTTACCTACCTCATCAAGCGAATCGGTAATCTTGCGAGTCTCCTCTCCAAGGCCTGCCATTTCGGCAATGCCGCCCGCGTTATCAGCAACCGGGCCGTAGGCATCGATGGCCATGGTAATACCAACCGTCGCTAACATACCGACCGCCGCGATCGCGACGCCGTAGAGACCAGCAAATTGATCAGAGAAAAAGATAATCGCGCAGAGTGTAAGAATCGGAATTACGACTGACTCCATGCCTATCGCTAAACCCGCGATCATTACGGTTGCTGCGCCAGTTTCCCCTGCTGCGGCAATGGTACGAATCGGTTTGCCGGCAGTGTAGTACTCGGTGACTAAGCCGATGACGATGCCGCCAACCGAGCCAATTAGTACTGAGTACCAAACGCCGGAACTAATGCCGTAATATTGAATCATAAAATAGGACGCTACGATGAATAAAATCGCAGTGCCCATGGTGCCCGTGCGCAAGGCCTTTTCAGGTGCTTGGCTGCTCAACATTTTTATTAGCAATATACCGAGTATCGAACAGATCAAACCCAAAGAAGACAACGCAAGGGGTAAGAACATCAATGCCTGTTGATTGCCACCTAGCGATGCTAAAGCGGCGACGCTTAGAGTCGAGGCTATGGCAATGGTTGCGATCATCGAGCCACAATAAGACTCAAATATATCTGAGCCCATACCGGCTACGTCACCAACATTGTCACCAACGTTATCTGCAATTACCGCTGGGTTACGTGGGTCGTCTTCGGGAATGCCTGCTTCTAGTTTACCAACTAAGTCGGCACCAACATCAGCACTTTTGGTGAAAATGCCGCCGCCAACACGCGAGAATAAGGCAACGACAGACGCGCCCATGCCAAAGCCATGAATAGTATGCGTGGCTTCTGGGTTGCCACCGTAGAAGTAGTAGAGAATACCGATGCCGATTAAGCCCATGGAGGCAACCGTTAGGCCCATTACAGAGCCACCGTAAAAGGCCGTTTTTAAGGCCGCTGCGGCGCCTTGCTCATGTGCTGCCGTGGTAGTTCGGGTATTTGCCTTGGTTGCGGTGAACATACCTACGTAGCCAGCAAACGCAGAGCAAAATGCTCCAAGAATAAAGGCGATCATGGTATGTAGCCCTAAGTCTGAGATGCCGATAAGAATGGCAAGTACGACTAAAAAGGCTAAAAGAATGGTGTACTCACGACGCATAAACGCCATGGCTCCGATATGAATTTGTTTGCCAATAGCTTCTACTTTAGGGTCATTCACTTTTAACTTTGCAATGACGCCATAAATGACAAATGCAATTGCTAAACCTAATACCCCAAGTAACGCTGGGACTGATTGTTCAGACATAGATTATCCTCCGATGTATCCCCTGCAAGCAGGTATTATTACCTGTTCGCATAGACAAACAAAGATTAACGTCCTTGCAATGAGTGAATTGAATACGTCTCTGTAATTCTAATTTGTCTAATCAAAACCGATGCAGAAAACCATAGTTTCGAGAGACTAACTAAACTTAATTCACAAAAAAATCTGCTTGAGTCTGCCTCGCCTGTTTATAAGGAATGTAAATTATTAGTGTTTCTTATTGTGTGTAGCTGTTAATGGCTACTAAATCAGTATAATACAGCGACTTTTTCATGACCAATCTTTTGGAGGGACTTAGATGTCTCTAAACAATGTAGGCCCAGGTGTATCGTTACCAGACGATGTAAATGTAGTAGTTGAGATTCCTCGTTACGGCGACCCGATCAAGTATGAAGTAGATAAAGAGACTGGCGCGATGTTTGTTGATCGTTTTATGTCTACTGCAATGCACTACCCATGTAACTATGGCTATATTCCGCAAACTTTGTCAGATGATGGCGATCCTGCCGACGTACTAGTGCTGGCTCCGTTCCCTCTGGTAACTGGTTCCGTTGTTCGCTGCCGCCCAATTGGCGTGTTAGAGATGGACGATGAAGCTGGTGGTGATGCTAAAATTCTAGCTGTTCCAGTTGAGAAGCTAACTAAATTTTATAACAACGTGTCTACTTTCCGCGACGTGCAACAAGAAATGCTCGACAAAATCGCGCACTTTTTCGAACACTATAAAGACCTTGAGCAAGGTAAATGGGTGAAAGTAAAAGGTTGGGCTGGTAAAGAAGAGGCTCGTAGAGAGATTATCGAATCAGCAGAACGTTATCAGGCTACTTTGAAGTAATTTGATTGATTCGTTTTAATTGTGAAAAGCCCGACTGTTTGTCGGGCTTTTTTTTTGGCTGACTTTGTGGGGCCAAATCAAGTTATCGGAATGACGCAAGCTCTGTTGATCGGGTTTTAAAAACCCGATCAACCCTTATGCTAAGGCGTCTAGTCGTTGTAAGCCTTGCTTAATCAACACTGCATTGTCTCCGACTTCCAATTTTAAACGCTCAACCAATTCAGCGCGAATTGACTCATCCCCTTGGTGCTCAAGCACTAACTCGAGAGTTTCATACAGAGCTAGCCAATCAACAGACTCAAGGGCAATCACTCGCTCAGCCAATTTGGCTGGATTATTAGACCTCTCTCGACTCGCACGGATGTCGTCATAGAGTAAAAACATCTGCTGCTCATAGTTGCTATAGCTTTTCTCTGCGTGTGCGCTTACTGAGGGTTTTTCGTACATTGGGAAGCTGGCTTGATCTGCCGAGCCGCCACTAACAGAAGCAACCGAATCGCCAACTGCCATATCAAATATTCCCCAACTTGGGTCAAACAATAGCGTGTTGTCGACATCAGTAACGGTGCAATCTTTAAAGCTCATTAATATGTTTTTTTGCTCGCGTCGAAGAATATTAGTTAAGGTTCCTTTAACCGTGACGCCGGATAGAAATCGTAGCGTGGTTGGCTTATCTAGTGCAATCCCATCACGTGCTAATTCATCAACGCTATAGGCCGAGAGGCACCGCTCTAAGCCGATTAAGCGGCCGATGGGCGAGCCAAAGCCTTGTCCGTGATAGTCAGTGCCATGGCCAATTAATTCGCAGTTAGCAAAGGCCAATTGAGTTGGCCCTTCGGTATTCAAATAAATGGCGTTGCCAACGGCATCACACATTACACGGCTAATCTTTCCAGATGCTTGAAGCCCTGAATTCATGGTAACGGTGACGATTGAGCCTGCCTCATAGGCTTTCAATAATGACGACGAACCACCGGCGATACAACACATATGACGACCGTATTCTTCTAGCACGTGGCTTAGATGCCGACATGACTGAGTTACGAATAGCTGAGGTTGTTGTGCGGTGATATCGTAAGCCGTTTTTATTGAGTCAATGGTTAACGCTTTTTTGCTAACCTTGGCATCATCTAAACAAAGCTGGCTTTCGGACAACGATGATAATAAACCAGCACCGTAAATTCGATAATCATCGACCTCACCTACCAATCCATATTCAACCGTCCACCAGTGCAGCCTTGCTAGTAAGTTAGCTTCTGATGGCTCTACTGTGATGTTTTGAATGTCGGCAACACGTTGTTCAGCGTGCTCGATTTGAGCGTCGGTAGATTTGATATCTTCTTTAACAATTGAGAGATCCCGCACCGCTTCGTAGTGATCCATGTCATGTTGGTTGGCAATTGCTTGCATGCCAAGTTCGCCAAAGCGTTGTAAAAATTCAGCATAATCTATGTCGATTAAAAACGGCGCATGACCGGCGGACTCATGAATAATGTCAGGCGCTGGGGTATACAGCATGTGCTCAAAGGCGCGAATATTAACCGCAATGGCTAATACTTGAATCGCTTGAAACTCCATAAACACCGCGGGAGGTAGAAACCCGTCAACGGCCACAGCTTGCCAGCCTAATAGGTTTAAGCGAGTGTTAATTTCTTCTATGCGCGGAATTTTTTCGAAGCCAATACCGGTTTTTATTAGGCCATCGAAATAGGTTTCGTGTGCCGCACCCTTTAAACTAAAGCGAAGCTGATGAATTAGAAAACGCCACACGGCTTGGTCGCGTGAGGTGTAGATTGAATAGTCTTGTGTCGCGACAAACGGTTGTAAATGCGACGGTAGGCTTTGTATTACTTGTTGTTGGTTTTGCACGATTGTCAGCAGTTAATTTTTCAGTAATTAATTAGGTGGCGTCAGGTTGAAATTCGGGTGCAGTGTTAGCAAACGCATCGAGTATTAAGCATGTCTCATTAAGTCTATTGATGGTTGGGTAATCATCCATAGGGCAATTGAATCGATGTGCGTTATAGACTTGTGGTATCAAGCAAACGTCGGCAAGGCTTAGCGTATCTGCAAAACAAAACTTGCCGGCACTTTTTTTCAAGCGCGTCTCTAAGCCTTCGAAGCCTGTTGCTACCCAGTGCTGATACCATTGCAATTTTTTATCATCGCTAGCACCCATGTCACTAACTAAATACTGTTGCACACGTAAGTTGTTAAGAGGGTGGATATCGCTAACGATAGTTTGTGCCAATGCTCTTACAAAGGCGCGTTGTATGGGGTCTTTAGGCAGCAAGCTTACTGTTGGATAGACTTCTTCTAAGTACTCAAGAATAGCCATGGACTGAGTGAGAAGGTTATCACCGACTTGTAGAGTCGGAATCAAGCCGTCTGGATTATGATTCAAAAACTCATTTGTTTTTTGCTCGCCTGTGAATAGGTTTAACGGCGATAGCTCATGCTCTAGCTCTTTTAGATTCAGGGCAATGCGCACGCGATAGGCCGCGGTACTTCTAAAGTAGGTCGTGAGTATCATGGTATTAATCAAGCGCCTGAAACTCATTGTTATGCAGCCACTCAGCGTGCTTTGGCGCGCGCTTGGTCTTTGACCATTCTTCGAGCATATCCCACTTAACTGTATCTAGGCGATCGAGCTTAGCTTGCTCAGCCAGGTCAGGTGCCGCCAACTCCAGTCGATGGCCATTCGGGTCGAAGAAGTAGATCGACTGAAATACCGAGTGGTCGGTTACGCCAAGCACGTCTATGCCATTTCCTTCCAAGTGCGCTTTATATTGCAGTAGAGTATCCATATCTTTAACTTTAAAGGCAATGTGCTGCACCCATTCAGGGGTATTCTCATCGCGGCCCATGGTGGGTTTGGTGGGTAGTTCAAAAAACGCTAAAACATTGCCCTGCCCTGCATCTAAAAAAACATGCATATAAGGGTCGGGCTCTTTGGTCGAGGGCACTTGGTCTTCGGCTATGGCAAGTACGAAATCCATTTTCAAATTCTCGACATACCACTCGACGGTTTCTTTGGCATCGTGGCAGCGATAAGCGACATGATGAATTCGTTCTATTTTCATACTAATCCTCGAGTGCAGGGAGCACCGTTGCGGTTGCATGACCAAAGCCAATCCGAGGGGCTACTTCGGAATCACACCAACCGTTAAGCGTAACGGTATCGCCATCTTCTAAAAATGCCCGTGTTTCGCCATTGCTTAGGGTTATCGGGTTTTTACCACCGGTGGTTGCTTCAATTAGCGCACCAAAGCTATTGTCGGTAGTGCCAGACTGTGTGCCGCTGCCAAAGAAGTCACCTGGCTTTAGGTTACAGCCGTTGACTGAGTGATGCGCCACCATCTGTGCGATGGTCCAATACGATTGATTAAAATTGCTCAAAGCGAGTCGCTCGGCGGCTTGGCCGTCAGCTTTCATTTTTGCGGTTTGTAGTAATACCTCAAGGTGCATATCGACTGCGCCAGCACTGCGGTTATCGTGAGACTCTAAATACGGTACCGGCTGCGGGTGGTCAGCTGGGCGAGACCATGCTTGACGATACGGTGCTATTGCTTCCATCGTGACGATCCACGGTGACACCGTAGAGGCAAAACTTTTCGATAAGAATGGGCCAAGCGGTTGATACTCCCAGGCTTGAATATCTCGTGCTGACCAGTCGTTAAACATACACAGACCAAAGACATGGTCTTCGGCGTCGTTAATATCGATAGAATGGCCTAAGGTATTGCCTTTACCAATATAGATACCGACCTCGAGTTCGTAGTCGAGTCGTTTGCTTGGCGCTAGAACCGGGGCATCGGCATCGGGTGCCTTGAGTTGGCTTTTAGGCCGATGAAACCCATGCCCCGATACTTTAATTGAAGAGCTTCGCCCGTGATAGCCAATCGGTATCCATTGATAGTTTGGAAGTAAGGGGTTATCGGGCCTGAAAAGTTTGCCAATATTGGTCGCGTGATTAATTGATGTGTAAAAATCAGTGTAGTCGCCAATGCGCGCAGGAACCTTATATTCAGCTTGGCTCTGCGGTACTAAGCAATTTTCTAACTGTGTTTGCAAGCTTGAGTCGGTCCTTAGCGCACGAGATAGTTCGAGGCGTAATTCAGACCACGCATCTTTGCCGAGAGCCATAAACTGGTTCAGCTTAGATTTATGCAAAGTCTTAAGCATCGGCGTTAGCGACATGCTAAACACACCAGCCTTATGAGCGGCTTTTAGGTCAACAATATGTTCGCCAATCGCTACTCCGGCCCTAAATTTTTCTTTAGTTCCTTTGCGTTTGAAAATTGCAAACGGCAGGTTTTGAATTGGAAAATCACTTTGGCTATCGTTAGCCGATGCGACCCAACTGCGTAACTCTGGTTGATGTGTTTCGTTTAATACAATCATAGATTCCTTCTTCTTACTGTGTCAGATATTCAGCAACTATTTACTTTACGCCTACTAAGCGGTGTTACTTGACGCCAACTATACCGCGCTCTATTTGGTCGCGTTCGATTGATTCGAACAACGCCTTAAAGTTACCCTCGCCAAAGCCATCATCCTTCTTGCGTTGAATAAACTCAAAAAATACTGGGCCGATAAGCGTGTCAGAAAAAATCTGTAGCAACAAACGCGGGTCATCGTTCTCAGTGCTACCGTCTAACAAAATCCCTCGCGTCTGTAATGCATCGATCGGCTCACCATGGTTTGGCAAACGATCTTCAAGCATCGCGTAGTAGGTGTCGGGTGGCGCACTCATAAACGGCATGCCGCGAGCCTTAAGTTTGTCCCAGCATTCTATTAAGTTATCGCAGGAGAAAGCAATATGCTGAATGCCCTCTCCATTATAGGCCATCAAAAACTCTTCAATTTGCCCAGTCTCTTTAGATGCTTCTTCGTTTAGCGGAATTCGAATCAAACCATCCGGTGCTGACAACGCTTTCGACGTTAGCCCAGTGTACTCGCCCTTGATATCAAAAAAGCGAATCTCTCTAAAGTTAAACAAACGCTCGTAGAAATCCGCCCAGTATTGCATACGACCACGGTATACATTGTGTGTTAAATGGTCGATCACATTGAATCCGCAGCCTTTTGGCTTACGCTCAACACCCTCAATAAATTCAAAATCGATGTCGTAAATAGACGTGCCTTCTTCAAAGCGATCAATCAAATATAAGGGCGCTCCGCCTATCCCTTTAATTGCGGGTAAGCGCAGTTCCATTGGCCCCACAGGGATGTCGACCGGCTGCGCGCCTAATTCGAGTGCGCGGGCATAGGCGACTTGCGAGTCTTTGACTCGAAATGCCATACCACAGGCTGATGGGCCATGCTCTTGGGCAAAGTAGTAGGCGTTGCTCGTTGGCTCATAATTAATCAGCAAGTTAATATCGCCTTGGCGATAAAGGTGAACCTCTTTGGAGCGATGCTGGGCGACTTTGGTGAAGCCGGCCATCTCAAAAATTGGCTCAAGTACACCAGATGTGTTGGCGGCGAATTCAATGAATTCAAAGCCGCATAATCCCATTGGGTTTTCAAATAAATCAGACATTAGGGTCTCGCTCAAAAATGGTTTAAACTAGTTGCTATCACAACCAATATAGTTGTAGTTGCAACTAAATGCAAACATGGTTAAAAAGTCTGCCCAGCATCCCGCTGTTCTCACGCTTGAGCGCTTTCTGCCTTATCGATTATCGATTCTCTCAAATCGAATTAGTGGCGTTATTGCTGAAACTTATAAAGATAAGTTCGCGCTGTCGATTACCGAATGGCGAATAATGGCAGTGCTGGGGGAGTACCCAGGCGCATCGGCTGATGAAGTGTCGTTAAAAGTACAAATAGAAAAATCGATGATTAGCCGTGCGTTACAAAAGCTCTTGGCGCGCCACTTAGTCAGTCGAGAGCTTGACGAGTCTGATCGGCGACGACAAAACTTAAGCCTGACAAAAACCGGTTTAGAAATCTACCAGCAGATAGTCCCGGTATCGTATGACTACGAAAACTTGCTACAAGAGTGTTTCAGTAAGGAAGAACGCGATATCTTTGATAGTCTTATCGATCGGCTTTATGAGCACGCGCAGAGTATTGAGTAAACCTAACGACCACGCCCGACAAATAAACGAATGCCTTCAAGTTTAATAATCACCGCTTGCTCGCCTGCTGCGATCTCGCTTTCGCCATCAGCCAATTCGGCATTCCACTTAGAGCCTGACCATTGAACTCGACCGTTTTTATCTCGGCTAATGGTTTGCAGCACTACAACCCGTTGGCCTATGGCATCATTGCCGGCAATTGGGCCCGGCTTAGCTTGCCACCGACGGAGAATGGGATAAAGCAACAGGGCTATAACGACCGATGAAACTAGGAATATACTGGTGCTCATTAGCCAAGTTAATGGCACGAACCAACTGATCACGGCGGTGATTAACGCTCCAACTCCGAAGAACAGAAACCAGAATACTGAAAGCTGCAGTATTAGAAGCTCGGCACCGATTAAGGCCACGGCTAGGCACAGATAGAAAACAGTTGGTGAAATTTCTGTCATAACGTCGGTATTTGAGCCTTAGCTCCCTTGTTTTGTTTTGTCGACCTGCGTCTTCAATGCGTCAAATGCGGTAAAGGCTTTACTCACTACGGAGGTGACATCCGAGGCGTCGGCCGGTAAAAGAACCACGGTGCCCTCACGTGCTAGCTTCTCAAAGGCTGTAATATACTGCTCTGATAACTGCTGTGCGACGGCTGTTGTGCCACCTTCGTGGTTGATTGCCGCTGAAATAGTGCCAATCGCTATCGCTCGTGCTTTGGCTTCAATTTCAACTGCGTCGGCACTACCCTGGGCACGTAGCACAAGCGCTTGCTGGTCGCCTTCGGCTTCGTTAATCTGCGCTTGGCGATAGCCTTCTGAAGTGGTCACTGCTACGCGTCGTTGCCGTTCAGCAGCCATTTGTTTCTCCATCTCGTCAAGAATAGTAGTTGGTGGAGAAATATCCTTAATTTCATAACGCAGGACTTTGGTGCCCCACGCCTCAGAGGCTTCGTCGATAGCATGAGTAACCGTGGCGTTAATATGCTCGCGCGACTCAAATGTTGCGTCCAAGCTGATTTTGCCAATCTCGGCTCTCATGGTTGTTTGAGCTAGCTGGGTGATCGCAAAGCGCAAATTCTCTACCCCGTACGATGCGGCCTTGGGGTCCATAATCCGCAAGTACAAAACCCCATCAATACCTAGTGGCACGTTGTCTTTGGTGATGGCTTGTTGAGCGGGAACATCTAACGCAAACTCTTTTAGCGAGTGTTTGTAAGCGACTCGATCCAGGAATGGTATCAATATGTGGAAGCCAGCTTCGAGAGTCGAAGAATACTTGCCTAAACGTTCAACGACATAGGCTAAATTCTGTGGCACGATTCGAACAATACTTCGAAACACGAGAACAAAAATGATGACGCCAGCAATTACAAAAACTAAATTGTCCATATTGTCTCCTAATACTTGGTGACTCATTGTAGTACACAATGGATGTCGGTTGAGTGATGTGGAAAGAGTTTCACCAGCTTACCAGTATTCAATACCAGACTCCTTGTTATCGAAGTCTCTAATTCCCCCCAATGGCTGATCTTCAAATTAACTATCAGCAAGGCTCTTGATAATCACTTAGCCTGAGTCTTTGTCGCTTAAGCTTTACTCAATAGCACAATCGATCTAATCTTGATCATAGTCGGGTGTTTGTCGCCCTATTGCCGTGTTAATGCCGTGTTCTTAAGTCGTTGATAGGTCAACAATGTTGGCTCATAACCAAGAAGGTAAGTTAATAATGATTGTACGAAAACTTAGATTGCAAAGAGGTTGGTCGCAGGAGCAGCTTGCTCATATTGCCGATTTGAATGTGCGAACCATTCAGCGTATTGAGCGGGGTCAAGCGCCAAGCTTGGAATCTAAGAAAGCATTAGCAGCGGCCTTTGAGGTTCAACTAGCGACTTTCGAAACACCAGTAGAAGAAGTCGCTCAACCAGATCAAGGTGAGACCGACATGAGCAATCAAGAAAATACAGTAAAAATCGAAAATATCAAAGCAGACGAAGAGTACGCAATTAACTACGCTAAAGGCATTAAAGAATTTTATAACCATCTACTGATGTACTTAATATTCTCTGTAACCATTTCTGTGGTGAAAGGTTTTGATGACAGTTTTGTGATCTGGGGGCTGATTGGCTGGACTGTCGGACTAATAATCCACGGTTTGAATGCGTACGAGCGAATTAATTTTTTCAACGCTAATTGGGAGCGAATAATCGCTGAGAAAAAGCTTGGTAGAAAGCTGTAGAGTAGTGTTTATTTAGCAAAAAGGCGGCCCTTAAAACGGTCGCCTTTTTCATTTTCTAGTCGCTGCTTTTGCTAAAGTGTTGTTTCAATGATGCTTTGAACTGTGTCATCAATAACTCAATATTGTTTACCCCTGAATAGTTTGGTCTAACAATAAACGCAATACGTCGGTGCGGGCCAGATTCACTCAATCGGGCCTTGCTAAGCAAGGGGTTGTTTTCAATCAACTGTTCCAATGCCATTTCAGGAACCAGAGTTGTGCCTAGTTTGCCAGCAACTAATTGAATCAAGGTATTTAAACTGGTTGCGCCAACACTGTGTTTAGCCTCACTTGGGAACTTACACGCTGATAAAGCCTGATCTTTTAGACAGTGACCATCTTGTAACAGCATTAGATTAGAATGCGCGAGTTGCTTCGCGGTGACCTCTGTACAACCGATTTGCATCTTGTCGCTATGGGTAATCCAGTAAAAATCTTCTTCCCAGAATTCGAAAGTCAACAAGCCGTCACAGTCGTAAGGTAGCGCTAAGATCGCCGTATCTATTTCTCCGCGCCGAACTTTATCTACTAGGATATGAGATTGTTCTTCGACGATTTCGAGTTCGAGGTGAGGATAATGTTGAGTCAACCCAGGAAGAACTATTGGCAGTAGGTAAGGAGCGATGGTGGGAATAATGCCGATTGATATTGGGTAGCTCAGCTCGCTGCGTTGTGCCTCAGCAAGCTTGTAGATATCATCAAGCTGCAATTTAATCTCCTGGGCCTTCTGCAGTATCTTTTTGCCAATCGGGGTTACTAATACTTTTTTGTTATCGCGCTCGAATATTTGTAAGCCTAATTGTTTTTCTAATTGACTCAAGGCGGTACTCAAGGCCGATTGTGATACCGAGCATGACTCAGCCGCACGCTTAAAATGCAGATTTTTTTCTACTGCTAAAGCGTAATTAAGCTGCTTAAATGAGATCATAATGGGCCTCTTCAGTTTGTCAGATTTTATAAGCCTGAAATAAGGCTACATTGACTGAGTCTCTCACATCTATTGTTCGGTATTTTAGAACATCACGTTCTGTATAATCAAATTTATTAAATTATAGTTTTGTATTATGCTCTGCATCAATATAATGCACGACATGTGTACAACTTATACCCTTAATTTAAACTTAACCGGAGACCACCATGGCCCTAATAAATACCCAAATTAAACCTTTTCACGCAAGCGCTTTTCGTGACGGCGAATTCATCGAAGTATCAAGCGATGATATAGCTGGGAAATGGGCCGTCTTTTTCTTCTATCCTGCGGACTTCACCTTTGTATGCCCAACTGAGCTAGGCGACCTTGCTGATTACCAAGAAGAGTTTGCAGCACTTGGAGTCGACTTATTTTCGGTATCAACCGACACACATTTCTCCCATAAGGCATGGCACGACGCGTCTGACACGATTGGCAAGATCAAGTACACAATGATTGGCGATCCGAATGGCGTAATCACTAACAACTTTGAAGTTATGCGCCCTGGTGTTGGCCTTGCTGATCGTGCAACCTTCTTAGTTGATCCAGAAGGCATTATTCAAGCGATGGAAATTACTGCCGAAGGTATCGGCCGTGATGCGCAAGACCTGATGCGTAAGGTAAAAGCGGCCCAATACGTAGCGGCTCACCCAGGTGAAGTTTGCCCAGCTAAATGGAAAGAAGGCGAAAAAACGCTAGAGCCTTCTTTAGACCTAGTTGGAATGATCTAAGACTTTGGGTTGATCTAAGCTTGACTGAAAAGCTCGGCAATAAAGATCAGCCAAATAGTCCTAACAAGAGGCCTGAAATCTCAGGCCTCTTGCAGTCACTCTAACTTTAACGTGACACTTAACCCATGCCAGAAGTAAGGAGCTAGGTAATGCTTAGTAACGACATTTTAACTGCATTAAAAGGCTACACGGCCAATATGCTCAAACCACTGACCCTTGTTTTGCAAACAGGCGAGCATGAGAAACGAAGTGAGCTACTCGAATTCCTAACGAGCGTCGCTTCCACTAGCGACAAAATCAGTATCGAAGAACGTGATACCGAAGGTTACTTACGTAGCCCCATCAGCTTCTTTCTTGAAGTTGAGGGTGAAAATACCGGCATCAATTTTTCTGGTATCCCCAGTGGCCATGAGTTTAACTCGCTAATATTGTCTATCTTACAAAGCTCCGGTACGCCGTTGAAGCTTGATGAGACAATCCAAACATTCATTGGTAACTTAAAAGAGGATATCCACTTCGAGGTCTTCATTTCCTTGAGTTGCCATAATTGCCCAGAAGTCGTGCAGGGCCTGAATCAATTCGCCCTGCTAAACGACAACATTAAGACAGAAATGATTGATGGCGGTCTATTCCAAAGCATTATTCAAGAGCGAGACATACAAGGTGTCCCAAGCGTTTACCTCAACGGTGAGCTTTTCGCTAACGGTAAAGTTGATATTGCATCCCTAGTAAGTAAGTTGACAGAGCGTTTTCCGCAAGCGGCTAATACCGCACCGTCCGAAGTTATGCCGTTACAAGATGTGGTGGTAATTGGTGGTGGCCCAGCGGGCGTAGCTTCGGCGATTTATAGCGCTCGTAAAGGCTTGAACGTTACCATCATTGCCGATCGTTTTGGCGGGCAAGTCAAAGATACAATGGGTATTGAAAACCTCATTTCCGTATCTAAAACAACCGGGACCGAGTTAACCGGCGCAATGCTTAAGCACTTGAACGACTATGAAGTAACGCTTAAAGAACATATGAGTGTTACCTCGGTTGAAAAGGGTGACATTAAAAAAGTAATTCTCTCCTCCGGAGAAGTAATTGAAGCGAAAACCATCATTGTTGCCACCGGCGCGCGTTGGAAGGAGCTTGGTGTGCCGGGCGAGAAAGAAAACATTGGTAACGGCGTTGCCTACTGCCCACATTGTGATGGCCCTTTCTTTAAGGGCAAAGATGTCGCTGTGATCGGTGGTGGTAACTCGGGAATTGAAGCTGCGCTCGATCTAGCTGGTATTGTTAAATCGGTGACGGTATTCGAATTTTTACCCGAGTTAAAAGCCGACCAGATATTAGTTGACCAAGCTGGCTTACGCGACAATATTACCATTCATAAAAACGTCATGACTAAGCAAATTTTGGCACAAGGCGGAAAGGTAAACGCAATTGAATATCAAGATCGGGCAAGCGATGAAGTGTCGGTATTGAATCTCAATGGAGTGTTCATTCAAATTGGTTTGCTCCCGAACAGTGCCTTCTTGAAAGGCGTTGTTGAGCTTAGCCAATATGGCGAAGTTGTTATTAACGAGCAATGCCAAACCTCAGAGCCCGGAATTTTTGCCGCTGGCGATGTTACCACGGTGCCCTATAAACAAATCGTTATTTCAATGGGCGAAGGTGCCAAAGCATCACTTTCGGCGTTTGAGTATTTATTGAAAATGCCAGTTGCAGAAAAGACCGTGGCCGAGCCAGCCGTAGCGGCTTAATTCTATGGGCGGTATCGACAATGTAAGTATTAATGATAAGGAAAAATTGATCACTATGTTGAGATACGCTTTTGTGACCAAGATAACGTTTTCGAGCTAACAGATATGAAGTACACGGTTCGCAGTTTTGGCACAATGTGATAAAAACACCTAAAAAAACGCGCACTATTGCTTAAATATCAATATAGTATTGTGGTCGACTATTATTAGTCACAACTTTAAAAATACAATATTTAGGAAGAATAAAAATGAGTGAAGTTGTAAACACCACCACAGATCCAGCGCCGGCTAAGAGCGTTAAACTGATTTACATCCTTTATCTGGTTAGTATCGTACTCGGTTTGACCAGTATTATTGGCTTGATTATGTCCTACATTAATAAGGGTGACGCGCCAGAATGGTTGAAGTCACACTATCAATTTTTAATAAGAACATTTTGGATCGGCTTACTCTACAGTGTGATATCAATGATTTTGATACCAGTTGTAATAGGGTTTTTTCTTTTGTTGGCCGTGCTAGTTTGGTTCATCGTACGCTGCGTTAAAGGCATGAAATTGTTAGATGAAGGCAAGCCTCATCCAAACCCGACCGGTTGGATGTTCTAGACTTAGGTCAATTCAAATGTGATCACTCAACAGGGTATAGTGTTGAGTGATCACTGCTTTAATTAAAAGGATTTTACCGCTCGGCTTCTACGATATCGACAGTGCTAATTAAAGCTCGAGAATATTGTTGCCGGTATCTCGATCAATAAATCGAACAAAAGGGTCTATACCAATATAGGCGGGTTTCTCGTCGACTATAATCTCAAAGGTGTTATCGCCACTAACCACCGAGTGTTGCTGTTTATAAATAACTCGATTTTCTAGACCATATTTATTCGGATCATTGGTAAACATGGCAATCTCTACACTCTCATCTAAGGCTTGTTCAGTTTCCTGACCTTCGCCATCGGCCGAAAATTTCTTTGCTGATGCCTTGAAGGTGATTTTGAACTTACCGTTCTCCAGTTCCTCACTCGCGACTTCCTCTGCGCGCATTTCATACAAAGTGATTTGATTAAACAGGTCGTCGATCAGGGATTTTTCTGAGTCACTTGCATCCATTTTTAAGTATCGTACTAGATCCAAGGTTGTTGGGTACGGATTGTCCTTGAACTTGAATTCATCGAGTATGCCTTTGAGCGCCCTATTTACTCGATCTTCCCCCATTCTATGGCGTAACGACATCATTACAACGGCGCCTTTTTGATAGTGGATATATTGCTGGTTGTCGGTTCTTAGCAATGGATTTTCATCCAAAATTTCACTGGTACGGCCACGTAAATAACGGTCTAGTTCATAGGTCAAAAATTTGCGTGCGTTGGTTTCACCATAAGCTTTTTCCATCACAATCAAGGCGCTGTACTCGGCCAAGGTTTCAGACAAAACAGCCGAGCCTTCCACATTAGCGGAGCCGAGTTGATGTGCCCACCATTGATGGGCCATCTCATGAGCGTTCACAAAGTACACTTGATTAATGTATTCGTCAGAACGTTGGTCACTCAAAAAAGCGCCTTCGGCAAACGGGATGGTATTTGGAAAACTTTGAGCAAACGAGCGATATCTCGGGAATTCTATTATGCGATATTGGCGATGTTGGTATGGACCAAAAGCAGTTTGAAAATAGCCCAAAGAGTCTTTGCTGGATTTTATCATGTCATCGATATTCCAATGATGAGTTGGATGGTAGTACACCTCAATGCTCACGCCTTTATAATCTTCTTTTTTAACCGCCATACGACCAGAATTAATACTAAAGAAATTTAGAATAGGGCTGTCCATTTCATAACGAAAATACTTACGGTCGCCCTCTTCCCATTCTCGCGTTAAATAACCGGGCGCTATCGCAATTTGATCGTTTGAGGTTGACACAGTTGCTTTGAAGTCAATGAAAGTAAGCGATCTATCTAAGGCGTTTTCATGGTGCCGAGATTGGTCTTCGAGCTTGTGCGCACGCTCGGGTTCGCCAAGATCTCGCTTACGACGTTCGTGCCTATCCTGCAACTCAAATCTTCGGTTGTAGCCGAAGTAAGGAAGTAGCTCTGCGTTGTTGATAAAGGTGCCGTTTTCGAGAATCGTAAAATCCTCGCCTTGATCCTTAAAACCATCATGGTCGATTACTGTGCTTAGCTGACCCTTGCGGATCTCACCTACCGCCAAAGGCGTAGAAAACTCAAACCAGGCGCTGTTTAAGGTTTCATCGCGCTCTACAATTAACCCCCGATCAAACTTAACATCGCTGGTCATTGCATATTGCGGCCAAGCTATCAGAAAGCGGCTTATTGGTGACTCACCGCGGTTCTCAACGGTAATGTCAGCGGCGGCTTCAATACGCCTTTGTTTGGGAAAAATATCAGCCGTAATGTCAACGCTGGTGATGATTGGGTTGTTATCGTTTTTGTGAGCTGAGTAGGTTTTCTCATAGCTCGCTTGCAAATCTCGAAACTCATTAGTACTGACGAACTTGTTTAATACCCGAGTATTGTAGAAGATATTAGCGCCCGAGCCGATAAATACCACCGCCGCAATCGAGGCGGTGATCAAGCCTTTGCTGCCCAGTTGGTATGTCAACAAGCTCATGCGGCTGCGTAGGCTCGAGCTTGGACCGCGACGCCATAAGCCAAAACTGACCAAGCCTAATATTACGGCTAATGCTGTCCAGTAAAGCATGTACCAATGATGAGATGTTAGGTAGTCGCCATAACCATTCATGTCGGAGTAGATTAAAGAGGGGGATTCACCGTAGAGAAACATAGTGTGTTCAACGCCTAAACTAAACAACACGATCTGCAAGAGAATGAAGCCTGCAAACGCCATCATACCGATGTATTTATTCGGGCTGATTGTTTGTATGAAGAATGCTAAAACGGCGGTTAGTGCGAGCGGGTAGGCTCCAAAGTACATTAGTCGTATGAAGTATTGCCCGAATTCAAAGTTGGTATAACCTTTGCTGGCCTGTAGCGCCACGCCGATTATTATTCCAGCGATCATTAGTATCACTATGACTAAACAGACGGAGATCAGTTTAGACGCCCACATAACAACGTTGTGCGTGGGTGTTGAATCAGTGATATCACCAATGCCTGCCGTTCGCTCTCTCCAGACAACTTCGGCGGTAAAGTAACCCATAATGATTAGCATGAGTAAACCAAAGCCACCGGCAATACTCTCTACCATAGTCTGAGTAATCGGCCACATAGGTTGTCCATAACCGCCTTCTTCAGTTAGAACAATGGCCAGAAGTTGAGCCACTGAAATGATGAGCAGGATTAAGAATGGCGCGCTGAAAATCGTTTGTTTGATTTCAAACTTCAAGCTCGATACAAATTGTGAGCGCCCAGACTTGGACATGACTCGGTATGATATGTCTTGATTGATTTGAGCGAGTTCAACCGATTCTTGCTTTACTTTACTCTTGCTAGCCTTCAGTGTCTTGAGACGCAAAGGTTTAAACAGGCCGCCCATTGTGGCGAGTGCCGCAATGCCGATACCGAGCCATAACGCTCTATTAGCAATGATCGAGCTCGTTAAGCTTGCTACTGTGGTGTTTCGTTCAAATGGAGTCCAGTAGCGCGACGTTTCTCGAAACGTGTTTAGGCCGAACGGATCGAATAGTGCCCGATAGAAACGTTGATCTGGTTGGTCGAAAATAGTCCCTGAAACGCTGTAGGCAATGTAAATAGCGACGGCTATAACGTACATAATCATCAGGCTATTGGTTTTGCGGGCAACCGAATAGAAAATCGCTGACAGAGTGAAAATGGTCGTTGTTGAGAATATGATGAACGGAACAACATAGTAAGACAGTTGGTTGGGGCCGATGCGTTCTGCGTCGACCCATGGCATTAGTGAGCCAATGAAGGCGCCGATGGGCACCATTAGAAACACCGTTAAGCAAACTAAGTAAGAACCCAGAAAGCGGCCAAGGTTGTAGCCGAACGGTTGTATCGGCTTGGTGCCAATAATTTCGGCCATTTTCTGAGTGTGATTTCGAGTTGCTGTATTGCCAAGAAAATTCACCACCACAAACATCGAGAAGATACTTAATATCAGAAGTACTTCAGAAATAGCGTATGGGCTATTTTTAGTAACGTTGCCTCCACCACCAATTTGTACGTTTTCGACCGTCATTGCGAGAAATGGGAGTAGAACGAACACTAAACAGGTGACGATAAACGACGGCTGGCGGGTAAAATAGCGCCATTCAAATTTGATCATATTGCTTAACATAATTACCTCCCTTTAAGCGATTGCTTGGTTGGCACGAGCTGAGTGCAAGGTCGAGAAATAGACATCTTCTAAGGTCGCCGCCGCTTGCTCAAAGCCCTCGGGCGCATCGTCAGCAAGCACGTGTAATACCGTTTGGCCGGCCAATAAACGTTTCGAAATTACCGGCAGTGAGGCCTCGAGATCGGCCGCTTCATCGCGTGATGTCAGTTTGCGCCAAATTTTACCATTGAGACTGTCTGTAACCTCCAGCGGATTTCCTTCAAGCAGAATCTCGCCATTACCCAGTACTGCCATTTTCATACACAGTTCAGATACGTCTTCAACAATATGAGTTGATAGAATGATTACCTTTTCTTCGCCCAAGCTAACCAGCAAATTGTGAAATCGATTCCGCTCTTCTGGGTCTAGCCCCGCGGTTGGTTCATCAACGATGATCAAATCTGGGTCACCTAATAATGCTTGTGCAATACCAAAGCGTTGCCGCATTCCGCCCGAAAAGCCACTGACTGCTTTTTTGCGATGTTGGTGCAAGTTTGTATGAGCGAGTAGTGCGTTAACGGTTTCTTTGCGTTGCTTCTTATCAGAGAGGCCTTTAAGAATCGCCAAGTGATCAAGCAGATCGAACGCGCTCACCCGTGGGTACACACCAAAGTCTTGGGGCAAGTATCCAAGGCGCTGACGTAATTCATTGGGCTGATTTAATACATCAATATCATTAAATTGAATGCTCCCTTGGTCGGGTTGCTGGAGCGTAGCGATGGTACGCATAAGGCTAGATTTACCTGCACCATTGGGCCCTAAAAGACCATACAAACCTTTCTCAATTTTCAGATTAACTAAATTGAGGGCTTTTACGCCATTGTCATAGGTCTTAGAAATATTGCTTATGCTTAACATGGTGAGGTTCCTGTTGATCTGGCGATTATGAATTGTGTGTTTTATATAAATTCAGATGCGTCTAACTCGAATTTGGATTCAATTATTATAGTTTTTACTACTATCAAGCAAGCCCATGCTTGCTTTAACACAGCGTCGTCTAGGTTAAACTGGCAGACGATTAGTTAACCAAATCTACATAATTAATATGACCATACTTTTAGTGCGCCACGGCGAGACCGTCGATAATGCTAGCCATACATTTCAGATGCCTGACTCGCCGCTCTCTGAAAACGGCAATACTCAGGCGGCTCAGCTTGCAGAACATTTAGCCCAATTCAATATTAGTGAGATTCTTTGTAGTGACTATCTTCGTACTAAGCAAACCGCCAGCCATATTGCCGAGAAAAGTGGAACTCAGCCAAACTATACAGAGCTTCTAAGAGAGCGTAATTTTGGCGATATCCGCGGCCTTCCCTATGCGCAGTTAGACTTTGATCCCTTTGCCTTAGACTACCAGCCGGTTAATGGTGAAAGCTGGCTGAGTTTCGATAACAGAATCTCGCTGGCTTGGGAGCATATTACTTCTCTCGCGGCCCGAGCTAAAGGCGATATTTTGATCGTAACCCACGGATTTGTATGTCATTCAATTACCGCCAACCATACAAGCTTATTAGCGGGTCTTGAGGCTCCTTCTCGGTGGGGCAACACCTCTGTTACCGAGATAGAAATGAATTCTCCCTGGTTGATTACCCGGTTAAATTGTACTGAGCACTTAGGCCGTTCTACAGAATCGTCGGGCCAAGCATAGGTATAAATTGCAGACGCCTACTGAAAATTAGTGATACAGAATCACTTAAAAAAGCATGAATTACTAGAGGCATGTTATCTGAGCGAGAGATTCTAATAGTAATAGGCGTCTGCAAAATATTTTAGATCACTGATTTAATTAACTGTGGCAGCCGTTAAAGTTGGCACCATGCTAGGTGAATGGGGCAGATTTACCGATACCACCCAACCTTTTTTAGATTTAGTTAAAATATATATTGAGGCGCGTTGCTCGACGGTTTTACCATTTTTATCAAGCGCGTTTGCCAAGCCGCTGGCCAGCGCTTGCGTATCACTTAATATGGTCATTTGTAGTTTCGCCCATTCAAGCTTAACTACGCCTTTTTTCTTTAGGGCGTTATCCAAGAAATATTTTATATTCGGAGCGAAGTCCTCATGAGTTGCCATCGGTGCTGGGCCGCTTGGTGGCATCATTACAAGAGGCTCTGAGAAATGCTCAGTTACTAAGGCCACATCGGCATTGTCACCGCCAGTTAGATATTTCTCATAGCCATCAAGGTAGCTTTGCATAAATGCTTCGGGGCTTCCTTTCGGCTCACCTGCATAGCTTAATGGTGCAAAAATAAGAGCTACGATAAGAGTAGAAATAAGTGTTGAATAACGCATGATAGATCCTCAGTTTAATAGATAAGTTAATTGTTAAGTTAATTGTTAAATTGACAGGTTTACTGTTGAATTAGATTGGGACTGTGGCTGATTTCTGGGAGACGCGGGCTTAGGGTCATCACGCTCATATCGGCGACCAAGAAAAATCGCCACTGCTGACCAAACTGCGCTGATGCCAGCACCGATTAGCGCGATCAACGCTAAGCCTAAGCCTAGGCCTTCAGACAGAAATGCGAATAAAGTTCCGCTAACCGCATCGCCACCTCGGTACACCACAATGTCGATCACGGGCTTGCTCTTGAATCGCTGTTCTTGGGTTACTTGGCTGAAAAGCATTTCTCGTGCAGGCCTAGTCACCGCGTAGTTACCCGCGCGTCGTGTAACTTGAACCGCCATCACGATAACAATCAGTGGTGCAAAGGCCAGCGCCAGCATGCCGACTACCAATAGAATGGGCATCAGCGCCAAGGTTATTGGCATACCAAGTTTGGTAACTATTCGGCTAGTGACGAAGAACGCCATGACAAAGGTAAGGCTGTTTACCACCCAGTCAATGGTGGCGAGTATCTTGGCGCGTTCGGGTCTACTGTATTCAGCTAGTAGGTTTTTCTGTTCGAAATAGACAAACGAACCAATAAAGACATAGAGCAAAATAAATAGCCCAATACAGAGAAGATAAGGATTGCTAAAGAAGTCGCTAAAACCGCTCCACCAGCGGCCACCAAGTCTTTCTGTGCTATGCACATTACTGCTTGAAATATGGCCTGACTCTAGTGGTTTTAACTCACGTTGCTTTAAATAGCTTAAATACACCACCAACGGCACCACTAAGCATAAGCCACAAGCTGCGACTAACATCAGTAAGTCTAGCCCAAGCTGTTCAGCAAATAGTGCCGGTATCAGCGGCCCTATTAACGCCCCGGCGCTGCCACCAGCCGCGATGATCGCGAATAGCCGTTTGCCCTGCTCCTTGCTAAACGTGTCTGACATCAAGCTCCAAAATACCGATAGGTGAAACAAGCTAAATGCACTGACCCAGACGTAGAAAGCTTTCTCTACTAATGTTGGGTTGGCCAACAAGGGGGTAATAAAAAAGAAGCCTACGAAGCTGGCGGCGAAAATTGAATACACCAACGGAACTACGGTTTTAAAACGGACGCGTGATACCAATAGGCCGTATAAGGAGACGATAGCGATACTGACGAAAAACTGAAGATTCCAAAGAAAGCTTACTTCCGAATCACTCCAATCGCTGGCCATAGCATCGCGTACCGGCCTTAATACAAAGTAGCAGGCCATTAGTACGAACACCATCGTAAACGCCGTTAGCGTTGCCCGAAACTCATGTTGTTTTACGGTCGAGAGCATCTCAAATAGGCTCCTTTGAGTCTTAGTTTGAGACATGACTATTGAGAAACCGCGTCTAAGGTTGAGATTAACGATTTTCTATCAACGCTAAATTCGTGGCCGCTATTGAGCTGAACAACTTTAGCCATTGCCGCTCGAATTGTCATATTTGCTTCGGCTTGGGTCGGCGCAACCATGTAACGTAGTCTTGGTTGGTCGGACGAAAGTGCTTGAACTACTGCGTTGGCAACCGCAACCGGATCTCGGTGATGAGAGCGGTCGATCGAGGTAAAGCCACCAAGTGCTTTGTATTCGTCCTTATAATTAGTCGGAATATCATCCGCTTCCATTAACGCTAAGCGCTTGTGCATATTCTTCATGATGTTTGATTTGAAGTTGCCTGGCTCGACAACGCTGACTTGAACGTCAAACTTCCTCATTTCATGGCTTAGCGATTCACTAAACGCTTCGAGTGCGAATTTACTCATCGCGTAAGGGCCAAACATTGGGCCAGCCGCGATGCCGGCAATTGAGCTGATATTAGAGATGCGACCTTTGCTTTCGATAATTAGCGGTGAGAAGGCTTTGGTAACTCGATAAGGGCCAAATACATTTACATCCATCATGAACTGCATCTCTGACTCGGCGACCTCAATTAACGGCGCATGAAAGAACACACCGGCGTTATTGACTAAGCCGTAAAGGCCACGGCCTTCTTTTTTAACTAGCTCTACCGCTGCAACTATTTCATTTGGCTTGGTGACATCTAAGCGAATGCCCATGATGTTTTTGATTTGGCTAAGCTCGTCGATATCTTTCTGTTTGCGAGCTCCGGCGTAAACAAAGGCACCGTTGCTGGCCAATGTCTCGGCGATGCTTCGACCAATGCCGCTACTAGCGCCGGTGACCAAAACAGCCTTGCCTTTAAGCTCAATACTTTTAGCCTCAGCATTCGACAAGCTTAGAATGATTAATAAAATTAGGATTACATTTTTCATTGTTGATATAGCGTGGTTGATTGATAAGTTGAGCTACATTAGTCGCTATTGATAGGGGAATAAGAATTAGTAGACCAATCCAGCTTGAGGGTCGCCGTGGCCTTAAAAGGTGGGCTATCGAGGTTTCATCAATGGTCAAACCACGTTGGTGGGCACTGCTTGGCGGTTAGTCGAGAAAGTCGCCAAGGTTTCAACTTGGCTGTATAGTTAATTGTTAGCGCCACACTATTGATCAGTCTTTTTGCCAACCCAACCCTTATGAAATCAAACTCCTTTTTTTCGGCATTGCCACTATTCTCAAAACTTGGTTTGTTGGTTTTCTGGCTGGCAGTTTTTATTATTAATGCCGGCCCGCATTGGGAGGTTTATGTTTCTAATAGGGAGTTGATTGAAACCGCAGGCATGGTTACCGCGTTGCAAATGCTGGTCGCTCTAGTCGCCCTGACAGTGTTAGCCCCTAAAGTATTGGATAAAGGCCAGGTTTGGCGGTTTTGCTTCTATATGTTTTTAATGGTGTTAATTGCTTCGTACATTAATATCGTGATTCGTTATTTTTATTTAGAGCCGCTATATCCACTTAGCTACAAAGGCTTTTTGAGCATGTTCGGCGAGATGACGTTTTTGCAACGGATAGATCCTAGATGGACCATGCGTTACATCATTTTTTCTAAATTGCCGAATTTAGTTTTTCCGACCGTATTGATATTGGCCTATGAGTTTTATCAAAAGCAGCAATCACTGTTGCGTATTAGCGAACAAAAGCGAACCGCCGAACTTGACGCTTTGAAAAATCAGCTAAACCCACATTTTATTTTTAATACGCTGAATAATATTTATGCTCTAGCACTAAAAAAATCAGATCAAACCGCGGTTGCTATCGAGAAGCTGTCCGGCATATTGGATTACGTGGTCTATCGGTGTACTGATAAATACGTATCGTTAGACGCTGAAGTTAAACTAATTGAGGATTACATCGCCTTAGAAAAGATTCGTTATGGCAAGCGGCTAGATGTGTCATTTGAAAATCACATCACCACGCCTAAAAAGATAGCGCCGTTATTGCTGTTAACCCTATTGGAAAATGCCTGTAAGCACAGTACGCGAGAAGAGCTGAATCAGGCACAGGTAGTAATTCAATTAGAAACAACTGAATCCGATATTATGGTCAGAATTAGTAATTCCAAGCCGAAGACAGCATCACCCGATACCGGTCAAGATAAGGTAGGGCTTAATAATTTGCGTAAACAGCTAGACCTGCTATACCCGAATGCACACCGGTTTGAGACAATAGACAGCGCTGATGAGTATGTTGCGCAACTGGTTTTGGAGACTCCATGAGCCGCATTAAGTGTCTAATTGTTGACGACGAAGAGTTGGCGCGTGAGCTAATTGAGTCGCACCTTTCTCAGCTTGATGATTTCGAGGTAGTGGCCTCATGTGCTAGCGCGATTGAGGCGAGTAATGTGCTTAAGAATAATCATATTGATCTGATGTTTTTGGATATTGAGATGCCGGTGCTGAAAGGCACCGACTTTTATAAGAATTTACTGAATAAGCCAAAAGCGATATTCACCACCGCCTACCGCGATTATGCGGTCGATGGTTTCGACTTAGACGCGGTTGACTACTTACTAAAGCCGATTGTCTTTTCGCGTTTTTTTCAAGCGATTGAGCGGTTCTTGATATCTCATCGCGATGCGCGAAGCGCCGTCGAACAAAATTTACATGCTGCTCAAAATTCGCTGCCTCGACACATCTTCGTCCGCAAAGATCGTAAACAAGTAAAATTAGAGCTAGATCAAATCCTCTATGTACAAGGCTTAAAGGATTATGTGCAGGTTTTCCTCGACAACGGTTCACATATTATAAAGCAAGGGATTAGCGCTTTTGAAGAGCAATTGGGGGTTGGTTTTTTACGTACCCATCGTTCTTATATCGTTAATCAATCCAAGGTCACCGCCTTAACTAAATGTGATGTTGAGCTTGGTGAGATTGAAATACCTATTGGTGAAAACTATAAAAATAGCGTTTTGGATGCCTTTAAAGCGTGATCTAAGGTTCCTTTTTATTAATAAAAGGCAAGAAAATGGCAGATTACCATTGTTGTTCAGCGATTTTTAAATTGACAAACGTCAATAGTTGAGCGGTCTCAACTGATTATTGCAATCGCTTAATCTCTAACCTCAGTTTAAGGTTTGTGAAACTTCAATTACTAACATTTTAAGTTTAATGTAGCGCTCGTATTTATTCCTAAACTTTACTTCGTTGACTCATTTCAAGGCTCGTAACCCTACACAACCGAGCCGGTGAATCAGCGATAATTATTTATTGAATGAGGAAAAAAATGAACCCTACTAAACATTTACGTAAAATTCTTCTCACCACAAGCGTCGCCACGGTGATAGCCCTTTCGGGCGCAGTTGCCTTAGCACAACCTGCAGACGACTCAAGAATGAATACCTACACCGACCCAGTAACCGGCGAACTAAAAATAGCGCCTAAGTTACTTTCACAAATGAGTGAGGCCGAAAAAGCGGCCCTGAGCGCCGAAGAGGTAAAATTTCTCAAAGAGATCGAAGCTCAAATTGAGAAAGAAAAAAAGGAGGTGAACCAGTAAAGTCGCCCACTTTTGTATGAGTAAAACAGGGATGTAAAAGGCGTTGCTTGTTCACTGGCAACGCCTTTTTTTGACGGAGCTGTCACTCACAATTAAGACACATACGATTTAAACTATCGTAGGACAAGGTTAGTGGCAGTTTTGCTTTTAGTGACGCTCCTGAAATCTCAGATAGTGTTGAGTAAGCATCTATAAAGGTGACGGGGCCGAGTGAAATACGAGACACACCGGCATCAGTGAGTTCTTCAAGATCGCTCACGCCACTAGACACCATGACATTGAGTGGCGCGTTAATTGAGGCCGATAATTTCGACATATCGTCAAGTGATTCTAAACTCGGAACGAACACACCATCTGCTCCAGAAGAAATATACCTGCGTAATCGGTTGATGCATTCCTCTAGGCGAGTTTCGGCCGGAACCAATTCTCGAAGATAAACGTCGGTCCGAGCATTGATGAAAATAGTATCTTCTCCACAAAGTTCTTTAATCGCTAATATTTTCTCAGCTAGCAATTCAGCAGAGGTTTCACCGTCTTCTATATTTACGCCTGAAACACCTTTATCCACCAACTTCTTAACTAGTTTTGCAACTTCATCCGGCGAGTCGCTATAGCCGTTTTCAATATCGATACTAAGCGGCACCTTGCTCACCCTTAAAATACGGCTTATAGAGTCCACCAATATATCTAAGGGAATATCACACCCATCCGAATAACCATTTGACCAGGCTAATGAGGCGCTACTAGTGGCAAGAGCTCGTGCCCCATTGGCTTGAACAATGATGGCGCTGCCTGCATCCCAAACATTGACTAATACTAGTGGGGATGGTCGTAGGTGTAAGCTTCGAAACTCGGTAAATTTATTGTCTGACATTGATCTTCACTATTTGAGGTTATTAAGTGAAAAATAATAACCCCGTTGAAGAAATCTTCTGGCGGAAAACGGATGTGAATGGACGCTGTAAAATGAGTGTATGGATTCTAGGTGATTAGAATTTGAAGCCCTGTGGCTGTTTTTGCAGCGCTGATTTTAAAGCGCGAACATATCGTGGGCGGCGCGCGTTTTCGCCTCGCGGGCGCAAGAGGTGTGCTCTCGCGCTGCCTCCTTTTTGGCTGATATCGCTCTTATTTTACAACGCTAAGAATAGAAAGTATCTCATTACATGATTGGCTTTGTACTGAGATATCTTCCGTATAGTTCTCTGATGAATAAGCGAGTATGCACCCTTTGTCCGACCCAGCAACTGAGGTCATCGTACCTAGGCTGCTCGCTTTTACATATTTGGTTTCTTCGAATGAAACAACTTTATTGTCTACTCTTATTTCACCCGGCCCTACTAATTCGACATAGCCTGCGCCAACGGGTTTGATGCGCTTAATGGAAAAAGGAACAACATCAGAAGCAATTGAGTTTTGCGAAAAGAATAAAAACAATATAAGCAGCGCAATTCTATTTTTTGATAATTTCATTGTCTATCCTGTAGCTAACGTACTTGATCGCATTGTTGTATTTAATGCCTACGGCGAACATGCCAAGAGCGAGTTTGGACTAGACCGATTTTGCCTAAATTCGATGTGCTGCAATCCTGACCAAGGGGTAGTGCCTAGTGCCAAACGACTGCTTCGAGTATTGAAGACTGATTCGAATATGTCAATGTCAACGGGCCAAAGTTGCTCTGGACGATCAGCGTGAGTGGAGCCGAAAGGGTCGGTATCCTTAGAGTACCAGGTGCCCCTTGAGGGTATCTAAAAGACAGCCTTAATCAAAAAGACACTGATCATGTATTGAGATCTTTCCACTCGTGTCCTCGGTCGAAATGATAGTAGGTTGTCCAGAGCTGCCCGTTCACTCCAATTCATTATTAATATATTGCCAAGCAGAATCGCTAGCCCACCAACGTCTCAACGTTGGCAGCTAGCTTAAAAAGTATCGACTATCGATACTCGTCGATATTGATCTTTCGACTGCGATCATTAGCATTCTTCACCGCCGCTAGCATCGCATCAAGTTTATCGCGGGTGAACACACGACCATTAAGAATAACCGTATCAATAGTTCGAGTATTGTTAATGTCTGTGAGTGGGTTTTCGTTAAGAATTAACAAATCTGCACGTCGGCCAACGTCAATACTACCTGCGTTACTGTTCATCATGTCGGCGGGGGTTGAGGTGGCTGAGGCGAGTGTTTGCACGGTGCTCATTGCGGCTTGATTAAGCGACACTAGCTCATCGTGTATCGAGAAACCGGGTACCACCAAATTAGCGCCTGAGTCAGTGCCTGCAACGATCTTAACGTCACGAAGAGCCATTGCTTTTAACAGAATATGATGCGCTTTCTCTCGAGCTTGCCAGAAAATGTCATTCTTCTTGTATGTCTCTGTCGAAGCATCACTCACAGATTCGAATTGATTGTAGCTGGGCAACCAGCCAACTTTATAATCTTCAGAGTCTTTGGTGCCCTCAACCAGACCGGGGTTTGCGTATTCGATTTGAACGGTTTTTAGTTCTGCCTCAAGATCGCTAAATTGGTCATGAATACTTTCCATAAACCACAACACCGAGTTCACGGTAATGTCGTTCGCTAATAAGTCATCGATGATAGCGTCACTGCGAGCCTCAATGTGGGCATAAAAAGCGGCGCTGCCGTTGTCATTGATCGACCCAAATTCTCGAATTAGCACGCGAACAATTTCCTCAATATGGGCAACTTCTTTTTGTTGTGTTACAGCGAGTTCGGACAATTCTAATGTTAAAGGGAAGTGGCCAGTTGTCGGTATACCCAGCCCGGCCGCTAACTCGTTCACCGCTCGGTAGCTAGGCATGTCGAGGTGATAGATTTTAATTGCGTCGTAACCTTGCTCTGCAAACTCTTGCACCATGCTTTTTGCGTGCTCTACGCTACGCGTATTTTTATGAAACGTAATAATTTCATAAAAGACACCTTCTAACAGACCCATCGAATCAATCGGCGGAGATGAAACAAACATGCGTGGGCCTACGCGGCCTTGCTCAATCTCTTCGCGCAACTTCAATCGCTCAGGCGCGCCGCCCAGGTCACGAATATGGGTAACGCCGTTGGCAACGTAAAGCAATAAATCGTTGGGGCTCTTCAAAAGATGAGCATGAGAATCAACCAAGCCTGGAATGATGTATTTGCCATGGCCATTTATCACCGCGGCATTGGCCGGCACAGTGCCGCCGACAGTCACTGAAATAATCTTTCCGCCGTCTACCACCACAGTACGGTTTGCAAGCATGGTTTCACCGTCTGGCGAGAGCACGTTGACATCGGTAATCGCAGTCAGCTCAATGGGTGAGGCAAACGCCGTGTGATCGACCACCTCGGTGTCAGCGCCATAGATAAAGTTAACGCCGTTTTTAAACCAAAGCAGATAAGCCGTTGCAAGAATTACTGCGCAAACTAAGAGGCCAAGAAGCCATTTCGAAAGTGTTTTTAACATGGGGTGGTTCCATCAGTTATTGATGGCCTAATTTCAACACTTGAATAACTAAACCGCGTCCAACTTTATAAGATTAGACGTCCAGCATTATAGGATTATCAATATTGATAGCCGAAAATGGACTATCGATTATTGTAAGGTGGGTTGCCGTCTATACCGGCTTGGGGTTTGCCCAGTCAGTTTTTTGAAGATAGCATTGAAGCTACTTTTCGACGAGAAACCAGCATCCAATGCCAGATCAATCAATTTGCGGTCACTTTTTTGGTCGAGTTGTTGACACACTTCAGCGACCCGATATTCATTGATAAAGCGGTTAAAGTTTTTGCCGCCGTATTGATTTAGTGTTTCAGATAAATGATGCACGCTGACCCCAACTTGTTCGGCAAGCATCGCTAAGGTGAGCTCACTGTTGCGGTATAGAGCTTGTTCTGTAACCTGGTCTTGCACCAAGCGCAAAACGCTTGAACGTGTCTCTTGATCTAATAATCCCTCTGACGGCTGTTTGTTGTCTGGCACCGTCGGCTGAGCTAATTCGGCACTCAGTTGCTGGACATGAAACAGGCTGGGATTACGCCACTGAACAACCGCAAAAAAGTAAATCATGAATACCAACAAACAGTCAGCAATGAAATTCACCATAGACTCGTTGCTCGTCAGGCCAGACGACGCTTTTAAGCCCCAAATGGAAACCATAAACACCACCAAGCTCCAATGCCACTTAAAGGTGTCTGGGTTGTAGGACGATAGCGTTTGTTTCGCCTTGGTTTGGAAGCGATGGATCATTCTCGCTAATAACGCCGAATAAATTAATGCTTGGCCATAAAAAACAGCGAGAGTGAGCTTAAGCATCCCATCTATGTGTTTAGGCATGGTTACAAAGCTCAACGCTTTTTCCGCTGAGAAAAGAATCTCATAATTGAGCGAATAGCAGATTAGCAAAGGTAAAAGATGGATAATATCGGAGCGTCGTAGCGGCGACCCAGTCATCGCAGAGCGGCAATACAAATAGCCAAGAGCGCCATAACTTGCAGGTAGAAACAATAGAAAACCAATTAACCAAGTAAGACTAACCTCGCCCGAGACCACTATTAGTGGAAGCAACAAAGTAGACGCTAAAAAAAGGCAGTAGACGCCTAGTAACTTGCTCGCATAATTAACCCTCTTATCGCTGACTAAAAGCGCAAATAATAAAAAGCCCTGTAAACCGCCAATGGCTAAAATAAAGGTCTGGGTTTGCGACATGGTTGCTTGTGTATTATGTCAAAAGGATAGATCGCCTAGTTTAGCAACTGCCAGCGCTAAAATCGATTATGTGGCTTGGTCTGGACATTAAAGGTCAAAATTATAATAAGGTCGAAGGTTTGTTATGTTGGCCTTTTTAGTCCGAAAAAGGTTGCTAGTAACAAAGCAATACTAGCGCCAAATGCAACTCCAACGGTATAACAGACCAAGTCACTGGCCTGAAAGCCAAAACCTAGAATTAGGCCGCCTAACGTTGTGTTCCTAATTTCATCTATCCACGGTGCATGATAAAGCTGCGATAACTCAATGGTAAATGAAAATGCCAGCGCGGCTAATGCCGTGCGCCCAACTCCCCAGCGTGGTGCAATTATACAAAGGCCGAAGAATACAAGAGTCGCCCAGAGTGCATCGCCCGAATACTCAGACATGACATTTGGCCATGAACTGGCGTAATCTGATCTAGACAGTAAACCCAAAGCCATAGTTACTATTCCTAGGGCTAGGTATATTACAGCTCGATATTTAATGATGACCAGCCTCTATTGATCCGTACGGATAAGACATAATTCATTTATCTCTATTACCTAATTTCAATATTAGACCTGTTCGCATAACAGTTTATTCTGTTTTTGCTGGCTAAATACTTAAGCCCAGCATTATTCTAACTTTGACTAAAAATAGTAATGTTAGAGCTCCAAATACATAAAAAACACCGCCAGAAAGTAATGACAAGAATACCTTATGGAGAACGCCCTTACGCTCGATCAAGCAAAAATTCAAAACAATGCTTAATATTGGAAATATCAATATTGACCAGCCCAATGGACTAACACGTTTTGATAAATTGTCTCCCAAGAAATACTCTGACAACATTGCTATAGACAAAACTAGTATAAATAACAGATACAGTAAAATATTAAGCTTCATGGTGCTTTAGGGCATACTCCTGACGGCGTTTAAATTGGTCCGCGTAGTATGTGGCGTCGGCCCGCTGTAGGCGCTGTTTTAGAGCTTGTAGATGTTTTAATCATAGACGCTAAGGATTTAATATTCTTTCTTCAATAAATGAAAAATACCTTTTAGGAATCACATCCTCGTTTTCCTTAAGTAAATTGAATACTCTATTTTTATCTATAGGAATTTCACCAAGTGATATTGGTGATGATGGATGTTTGCCCGGTCGGCTACCATCATCGATTGCCGTATGGCTAAGTTTGTTCTGAAATTTCCACAGCAATGATTTTTCGTCATGTGGTTTATCATAGGTAAATTGGAACTTCAGTATTTGATCATCATCAGAAAGCCAAATATACAAATCCAGTTTCTCATCGGTAAACCATATTTTTAACGGTTCTCCCGGCCTGTTGTAAACATCTGAGATCTGCCTCAACACCCGTTTTAAACTCCTACCATTTTTGTGATTTCGACTGGTAGAGCTAGCCAATTTTGATATTTCTCAAAAACATCTTTGGTGTACTCTCGCAAATAATGCTCTTCAAGCGACATCTCATTTAGCCACTCTTCGTAAAGATAAAGACAGCCATCGTTTGCTCCATCATGCAGTACAAACTGCTTACATCCGGATTCAAGTCTGGTTTTTTCGACTATTGCTAAGATCGCTTCTCGTGCATTTATAAGGTATTCAGCTTTGGGCGTGATTTTGGCAAAAACAAATAAAGTTTCTTGGTTCATATTCGGAGTGCTAATTTTTCATTGGATGAAGGGTTTTCGCCCTGTTCTTCAAACCTAACGAAGATTGTTTAGCGTCTTTTTTAGGCCTGTATTGTGTAGCAAAGAGTCATATTACCACTCTGCTGAGGTATCCATATCGTCTATTTTTTCCGCCATACCCTTTCGAATGGGTCCTCGCATTTCTGGCATCGACAGCAGCAAGAGCGTTTATTGCACTGATCGCCAATTGTCTTCAGAGACGTCTATTGTTCAGAGCACATAATTTGTATGTTACTTAGGCCCAGTTTTCAATTGCAGTGGGTCTACACCACTTAATGGCGTTAGCTCCTAAGCTAAGTAACCTCACCTTCTTTGCGCCGGCTCAGTGATCTACCTGGAATATGTACGGTTTTGCCAAGTACATGACTGCTACTACCAACAATCAGAGGGTCTGGTGGGCGAACTACATGCAGATTTTTTTCAGGATAGGGTAAGGAATGTAAAAAGTGTTGCATAGCATTCAATCTAGCTCGCTTTTTGTCGTTCGATTTAACAATAGTCCAAGGTGCGTCTGCGGTATCGGTATAGAAAAACATGGCTTCTTTGGCTTCTGTATAATCGTCCCACTTATGTAAAGAGGCTTGATCAATAGGCGATAATTTCCACTGTTTCAAAGGGTCGGTTTTTCGTTGTTCAAAGCGCCGCGCTTGCTCTTCTTGTGTTACAGAAAACCAAAATTTATATAGGCGAATTCCTGAACGAACCAACATGCGCTCAAAATCAGGGCATTGGCGCATGAATTCTAGATATTGATTCGGAGTGCAAAAATCCATTACCCGCTCTACGCCAGCGCGGTTGTACCATGAGCGATCGAAAAAGGTAATTTCACCTGCTGCAGGAAGGTGTTTTACATAACGTTGAAAATACCATTGTGTACTTTCTGCCTCGGTAGGCTTCTCCAGCGCTATAACTTGAGCAGCTCTTGGATTGAGATGTTCGGTAAAACGTTTGATTGATCCTCCTTTACCGGCGGCATCTCGGCCTTCAAAAATGAGAATTACTTTCTCGCCGCTTTCCTTTATCCACTTTTGTGCTTTGAGCAACTCGGCTTGCAGCTCAGCCTTATGACGCTCATAGGGTTGTCGTCGCATTTTTGTTTTATAGGGATATTTGCCCGTTTCAAATCCATTACGAACTGCTTCTGCATCGATCGGCGCGTGAACATCTTGATTGGCGTTATGTTGCTCTAAGGGCGCATTTTCATTGAGCTTTTGGTCAACATCTTTGCCGTCTAAGGATCTTAATTGTAAAGCAATATTGGGGCTTGATTTATCAGTTTTTTGTTCGGCCATTGATGGTTCCTCGTCGCTATGCTTAAGTCTGAGTAATCTACTACTCCATTGT
>Ga0075467_10000053_pt1 | contig 69809 bp, 65 predicted proteins | sample DEB08_DNA_9_FD_75067 | JGI IMG/M metagenome (GOLD analysis project Ga0075467, IMG submission 75067) | Aqueous microbial communities from the Delaware River and Bay under freshwater to marine salinity gradient to study organic matter... | ecosystem: Environmental > Aquatic > Marine > Coastal ... | reverse complement strand
TGGTCATGGTCATGCGCAGTGGCACCATGTTCATGCGCATGGGTGCGCCCGTGGCCATAGGCACCACCCTCCGGCGTGAAGGGGGCTTCAATCTGCGTCACTGTTGCACCCAGATGCTCAAGCATATGGCCTATGACGGCGTCGTTTTGGATCAAAAGGCGATCTCTCTCAATCTGGCAAGGGGTATGGCGATTGCCGATATGCCATGCGAGTTGAACCAGATCACCGGTGATTTCCAGCAATGGCTCGGGCGCAGCGACGACTTCAATGGCCTGACCGTCGGCCAATGCGAACGCGTCGCCATTGTCCAAAGATGTAGTATGAGCAAGATCCACCAAAAGACTCGCGCCTTTGACAGTTTTTAGAACCTTGCGGCGCAAAAATCTGTCCTCATACCGGAGAAAACACCTGTCGGAAGCATTAGACCAAGCGCCCATTTTTAAGATTGTTTGAGAAATATAATCCGTCATCAAAATAAAAAATACCTTTGGGCCATCGGAAGTTTTGTAGCGGGTTCACAGGTTAGAAGTTCACCATCGGCGCGCACCTCGTAGGTTTCTGGATTGACCTCCATATGTGGCGTGGCGGTGTTGTGTATCAGATGGGATTTGCCAATTTTGCGGGTGTTTTCCACAGCAACGGTTTGCTTTGACAGACCCAATTTGTCACCAATCCCATCCGCTTGCGCAGCGGCGGAAACAAAACATACGGCTGAATGCTCGACCGACTTTCCATAGGCCCCAAACATGGGGCGTGAATAGACTGGCTGCGGGGTCGGGATTGAGGCGTTTGGGTCGCCCATCTGCGCACAAACGATTGTACCTGCCATTAGAACCATCTCAGGTTTTACGCCAAAAAACGCAGGGGCCCATAGCACCAGATCGGCACGTTTACCCTCAGTGATGCTGCCAATTTCGCGACTAATCCCATGAGCAATCGCAGGGTTGATCGTGTACTTTGCAATATAGCGGCGCACACGGAAATTATCATTGTCGCCTGTTTCTTCAGACAGCCGGCCGCGCTGTTTTTTCATTTTGTCAGCGGTTTGCCATGTGCGGATCAACACCTCACCCACACGGCCCATCGCCTGACTGTCAGAGGCTATGATCGAAAAGGCACCCATGTCATGCAGAATATCTTCTGCCGCAATGGTTTCGCGGCGGATGCGACTTTCTGCAAACGCAACATCCTCTGGGATGGATTTGTCGAGGTGGTGGCAGACCATCAGCATGTCCAAATGCTCTTCTAATGTGTTCACAGTATAGGGCCGCGTTGGGTTGGTGGAGGACGGCAGAACATGCTCTTCACCACAGATTTTGATGATGTCCGGAGCATGCCCGCCGCCTGCACCTTCGGTATGAAAAGCGTGAATTGTGCGCCCTTTCAATGCTGCTACCGTGGTTTCAACAAAGCCAGATTCATTGAGTGTGTCAGTATGGATCATAACCTGCACATCCATGTCATCAGCCACAGAAAGGCAGCAATCAATCGCAGCAGAAGTCGTGCCCCAATCTTCATGCAACTTTAGCGCGCACGCACCACCTCTTACCATCTCGACCAATGCGTCCGGTTGGCTGGCGTTGCCTTTGCCTGCAAAAGCGAGGTTCATGGAAAAAGCATCTGCAGCCTGCAACATGCGCCCAATGTGCCATGGTCCCGGCGTACAAGTCGTGGCCAAAGTACCATGTGCTGGGCCAGTGCCCCCGCCGAGCATTGTGGTCATACCAGAATGCAAGGCATCCTCGATCTGTTGCGGGCAGATAAAGTGTATGTGGCTGTCAAAACCGCCTGCTGTCAGGAGGCGCCCCTCACAAGCAATGACTTCGGTTCCCGGGCCTATGATGATATCTACACCCGGTTGCGTGTCTGGGTTGCCGGCCTTGCCGATCTTATGAATGCGACCATCGCGCAAACCCACATCCGCTTTGTAGATGCCGCTGTGATCAATGATCAAAGCGTTGGTCATAACAGTATCCACAGCGCCTGCAGCACGGGTGACTTGGGATTGGCCCATGCCATCACGAATGACTTTACCACCGCCGAATTTTACCTCCTCGCCATAGGTCATGCCATTGCGGCCATTGGTGCGTTCTGCGGTCAGATCGCGTTCGATCTCAATAATAAGATCCGTGTCAGCAAGGCGTATTTTGTCACCCACAGTTGGCCCAAACATGGCAGCGTAATCGGCGCGATTAATCGATGTGGCCATTATAAATCTCCCATAACTTGACTGTTGAACCCAAAGACACGCCGCGCGCCTGATATCTCGATCAAATGGACCTCGCGCCGTTGACCCGGTTCAAACCGGACTGCGGTGCCGGGTGCGATATCCAGGCGACGGCCAAAGGCGGCTAGGCGATCAAAATCCAGCGCGGCGTTGCTCTCAGCAAAATGGTAGTGACTGCCAACCTGCACTGGGCGGTCGCCAGTGTTGGCCACTATCAAGGTGATCGCCTCACGGTCTGCATTTAGGATGAGCTCGCCATCGGCTGGAAAAATTTCTCCGGGGATCATAGCACTCTCCTATCTAATGGGGTTGTGAACGGTGACCAATTTCGTCCCATCAGGAAAAGTGGCCTCTACCTGAACATCGTGGATCATCTCTGGGATGCCCTCCATGCATTGATCACGGGTGATCACATGGGCACCGCTCTCCATCATGTCTGCGACAGAGCGCCCGTCACGCGCACCCTCAACAACAGCGTCAGCAATCAATGCAATCGCCTCTGGATAATTTAGCTTCACACCACGGGCGAGCCGCTTACGGGCTACTTCGGCGGCCATTGCAACCAGCAGTTTATCTTTTTCACGCGGGGTCAAATGCATCGTTCATAGCCTCCAGTTTTTGGGAACTGCGTTGTGGGTTAGATGGGTCAGGATCGGGAGCAAGGCAGTGCGCAGCGCGAAGCTGTCAGAGCAAAGCAATCGAATAACGAGGATGTTGTCTGCCAAAAGACTTGCCCCACCAGAGGAAGGAAGCAGGGCGCGTACGCCATCAATCATCGCTTTGGCCATTTGATCGACAAGAACAATACTGGCCATGGCACGTGCTCCAGCTGCGACTGCAGGCCGCTTCAGGATACATGCGATGTCACCGTCCAGTTTGACGCGATCAACATAAATTGGTGTTCCTTCAGTGGTAATGCAAACTCTGTCGTCCAGGGAGCACTGTTGGAGGATTTCTCCAGAGGCCTCTCTACCGAAGACGAGTGGCTCGACCATGAGGAACTTTGCATCCCTTGCGACTTCAACTTCTAAGCGCCGGCATAAGCGGGAGCCTTCAAACAGGATCGTTTCTTGAGGCAGCCAATAAAGTTGCGCGTTCGACTTCACTTTGAGCCGCGTTTGCATCGATCCGGCTATTGCATTTGAAGCGCGGTAAATGCGTTCAGCCGCTTGAGTAGTAACGCTGATCTTAGCGTGACTGTTGGCAGTGACTTCAGTTGAGAATTTATCACCGCCTGTGATGCCACCTGCCGTGTTAATTATTACGGCTTCGATCTCGTCCTTTGCCGGGCGCGGAAAGATGGCACGATAGGACCCTTGTTGGCGCAGATCTTTCAAGCGCGACTGATCTCCATCAGCAAACACCGCGCTTATGTTGAGTGTCCCGCGCGCGCGCTGAAAGATGCCTTCTCTGTCTAGGGAAAGATGTTTTATCGTTCAGTCCTCAGCACGCTTCGATTTTTTTTTAGCGTGACTGGGATTCTTTTGGCGAACAAGGATCGGATCAGGTGCCCATGGATTTTATCTATTTTTTGGTTTTTTGATTAAATTTTAAGCGGGGAATTCTATTAAACAAGCACTCTAAAAAGTTGGCATATGGTGCCGGTTGCCGGTGCAGCCTTGATCGATGCGCTTAATAATTGACGCCACGCGGTGAGAGCAGCAGTGCTGTTCAGCTTGAACGCGCACTTAGAGCGGCACAAGTCCAGATCTCTGGGCGCGTTTTAAAGTAGCTGACTGGAGAGCGTTTTGTCATACGGCGAGGCTACGAAATCGCCCTGAACGGCTCAAGCTCGTTTTGTCTGACAGTGCCATCCGAAGCGGTGCCCAATAAATCGCGAGCTATACGCTCAAAGATCGCGCAGCCGATAGGGATCAAATCATCGGGAAAATCATAGTCCGGATTGTGCAGCGCTGCATAATCTTCGCCAGGCCCTAGGCATAGCATGGCAGCCTTAGCGTCCCACCCAAACACGCCAAAGTCTTCTGAGGCGCGCATGGGAACACCTGCATCGCCGTAGGCAATGCCGATTGCTTTCATGGCCATTGTTGCCACCGAATAGGCATCTGGATCATTGATTGAAGCTGCAAAATTATCGCACACCTCAAAATCCACGCTAAGCCCAAATTCTTCCGCAAGCGTGATAGCCTGTTTGCGCGCCTCGGCCTCAAGACTTTCCATACCTTCGTCACGAGTTGTCCGCAACGTGGCGAAAACCTCGCCCTCACCGGGCGCCACGCCAAATGATGGTTCGCCAATTTTTACATGGGTAATCGTCACCAGTCGGAAATCATCGTCAAGTGGTCCTCCTTGACCAAGTGCATCCAAGGACGGGATCAGCTTGGCTATTGCCTGCGCTGGAGAAACGCCATCTTCAGGGTCGGCTGCATGGGCAGTTTTGCCCGCAAGCCTAATCTTAAGTCCTAAAGAGGCGCAGTTAATGAGCCCCTCGCAGGTGGAGACGTACCCAAACGGTCGTCCAGGTTCGATATGAATGGCGAATGCCCAATCAGCTTGGATTTCTTGATACGCTGGATCGGCGACCACAGCTTTTGCACCGCTGCCGTCCTCTTCTGCGGGCTGGAACATGAGAATGACACGCCCTTGTGCAACGGGTTGACGAGACATCATGCGCCCCAATCCAAGCAACATTGTCATATGGCCATCATGACCGCAAACATGGCTTTTCCCAGGTGTTTGCGACGACCAGGCAATATTATTGCGTTCCTCAATTGGCAGCGCGTCAAGCTCAGCACGGAAAAGCACTGTCGGTCCAGCTTTTCCGCTGTCAAAAACCGCAGCGACACCATGACCACCTAATCCAGTCAAAATGCGAGTTGGTAACATCGATCTCAGCGCAGCGGTGATCTTACTGGCTGTCTCCACCTCTTCCCCAGACAATTCGGGATGGCGATGAAGTTCACGGCGAAATTCAGTAAGTTCCGTGAGATCAAGATTTGTTAGCATGCTTGCTCTGCTTTCGACGTTCGTTAAAGCCAATCATGCGTTGATAATTTGCATGAGTGGGTGCTGTCAACGTGCTGAAAATTCGCATCGGATTGCTGGTTGAGCTAAAAATTGAGGCGTGAATAAAGATGGCGGTCCTGGTTGAAGTCGTTCTGTCTGACAGTGCCATTTCCCTCTATCCGAGCGAATAACCAACACCCCGTACGGTCCTAATCGTATCCGTTCCGCCATGTCTCGACAGAGCCTTCCGAAGGCGGCCTATGTGAACATCAACCGTGCGGGTCTCAACATATAAATCTCGCCCCCAAATCCGATCCAGAAGCTCTTCGCGGCTCCAGACACGTCCCGGTTTTTCCATAAATGTTTTCAATAGCTGAAATTCCGTGGGCCCAAGCTTCAAATCAATTTCACCACGGGTAACTTTGTAAGTTTCCAAATTTAAAATCAAATCCTCAAATTCAATTTTTTCCCCCAAAGAGGAGGGGCGCGAACGGCGCAGCTGAGTTCTCACCCGCGCCATTAACTCAACCACCGAATAGGGTTTCACGACATAGTCATCTGCGCCAATTTCCAGCCCACGCACTTTATCCACATCTTCTGATCGCGCCGAAAGTATGATGACCGGGATCGAGCGGGTTTCCGGATTGCTTTTGAGGCGCCGACAGACTTCGATTCCAGACAGATGTGGCATCATCCAATCCATCACGATGACATCTGGCACATCCTCACCAATGACAAGAATGGCCTCTTCTCCATCGCGCGCCCGGCTCACCAAAAACCCTTCGGATTCCAGATTATATGCCAAAACCTCGAGTTGAGCTGGCTCATCCTCTACAACAAGAACGCGGGGCTGCTCTTTGAACATTTTCTCGGTCCCCCCCCTGGATCGACTACACAGTGGTGTTGGCTTTTTCACGCTCCTCGTCCGGCATCGCTCCGGTAACCAGGTAAACAACTTGCTCCGCGATGGCCGTCACGTGATCTCCCATACGCTCAATATTTTTAGCAATGAAATGCAGGTGCATGCAGGACGTGATGTTGCTTGGGTTTTCCATCATGAATGTTAAAAACTCTCGAAACAGAGCGTTGTACATTTGGTCGACCACGATGTCTCGGTCAATCACGTTCTGTGCCAATTCCGCGTCGCGTGAGACATAGGCATCAAGCGCATCATTAAGCATACGCTCAACCTCCTTGGCCATACGGCGGAGCGAGCTGGCACTGCCGTTCATAGGCTCCATATGCGCCAGGATGCGCGTCCGTTTGGCAAGATTTTTTGCATAATCACCAATACGCTCCAAGTTGCCGCTTACTTTCATCACTGAAAGCACGACCCGGAGATCAATCGCGGCAGGCGCACGCAAAGCAATTACGCGCGCAGCTTCCTCGTTGATACTCTCCTCAAGAGCATCGATGGCTTTGTCATTGCGGCGCACTTGTTCGGCACGCTCCTCGTCTCTTTCTTCTAAGCTGACCGCGGCCTCAAGTATGGCGTTTTCGACCAGGCCGCCCATTTTCATAATTTGAGCCTGAATTTTCTCAAGATCTCTGTCAAAAGCGGATGCAATGTGTTGATCGGTCATTTTGAACTCCTCAGCCGATACGGCCAGTAATATAGCTTTCAGTGCGCGGATCGATTGGGTTGGTGAAAATTTTGGAGGTCTCACCAAACTCAACAAGGCTGCCGAGATGGAAGAAAGCCGTCTTTTGGCTCACACGTGCGGCTTGCTGCATCGAATGGGTCACAATCACCACCGAATAACTTTTGCGCAGCTCATCAATAAGTTCTTCAACTTGCGCGGTCGCAATGGGATCAAGAGCGGAGCAAGGCTCATCCATCAGCAGAACCTTGGGTTCCGTCGCGATGGCGCGTGCAATACATAGCCGCTGCTGTTGCCCACCAGACAGCCCTGTCCCTGGCGCCTGCAACCGATCTTTCACCTCATCCCAAATCGCGCCACTGCGCAGCGAACGCTCGACGATCTCGTCCAATTCCGCCTTGTTCCGGGCCAGGCCATGTATTCTCGGCCCATATGCGACATTGTCATAGATCGATTTTGGAAAGGGATTTGGCTTTTGAAAGACCATTCCAACCTTGGCGCGCAGCTGGACCGGATCAATCTTTGGATCGTAAATATTTTCACCGTCAATCCGAATATCACCCACGACACGGCACACTTCAATCGTATCGTTCATACGATTGATACACCGCAAAAATGTCGATTTCCCGCATCCAGATGGGCCAATAAACGCAGTTACAGTCTTGTCTTCGATTTCGACAGTGACATCTTTAATGGCGTGATTATCTCCATAAAAGACCTGTACGTCCTTTGCTGAAATTTTGACATTGTTTACTGCCACATCTCTCTCCACAGTTGTTACATCGAGCATTTTTGACATGTCCTTACCAACGCCGTTCGAAGCGACGTCTTAAGATGATTGCGATAGCATTCATCGTAATGAGGAATAGCAGCAAAATGATAATGCCGCCCCATGCTTTTTCATAAAATCCGGGATCAGCGCGACTGGCCCAGGTATAAATTTGCGCCGGCATTGCCGAGTTGGCGTCCGTAAAGCCTGACAGAAACCCCTCGGGATACTCGCGCGCAACAAAACCGACCATCCCGATCAAGAGCAAAGGCGCCGTTTCGCCAAGGGCCTGGGCCAGGCCAATAATCGTGCCTGTCAAAATACCGGGCATCGCCAGCGGCAGGACGTGGTGGAACACTGACTGCATCTTGGATGCACCCACACCAAGGGCGGCATCGCGGATAGAGGGTGGAACAGCCGCAAGCGATGCGCGGGTTGAGATGATGATCGTCGGCAATGTCATCAAGGTCAAAACAAGGCCACCGACAAGCGGGGCAGATTGTGGCAACCCCGCAAATTGTATGAAAACGGCGAGGCCAAGAATACCAAACACGATGGACGGCACCGCGGCGAGGTTGGAGATATTCACCTCAATAAAATCCGTCCAACGATTTCGCGGGGCAAATTCTTCAAGGTAAATCGAAGCGGCAACCCCAATCGGGAGTGACAAAAACAGCACCACCAACATCATGAAGAACGATCCAATAACGGAAGCCCCAAGTCCGGCGCCTCCAGGGTTATCCACGCCGGAATCCGTGCCGGTGATAAAATTCCAATTGAATGCCTGACGAATTATGCCGCCGGCCTGTAAAGCATCGACCAGATCCAGATCCGTTGCCTTCAAAAAGCGGCTGTCAACCAAAGTCTCACGGGTGACGCGGCCGTTAAAATAGCCATCCACCCGGCTGGAGGCCGCAAGCTCGAAAGTCGCAGGCTGTCCGACCCGGCTTGGATCTTCGGTAAAATAACTTCGAATTGTGCCGCCCGGCTTGCCCACAATGCGTTCAATCGCTTTATTATCGGAGGCCACATCCAAGTTCCTTCTTGCAAGCTCCGCGCTCAATGCCGCAACGAATATGTCTTGATAGGCCTTGGTTTTCAGCATTTTGCTTTCGGCTTTGTCAAACTCTTCTTGAGACACAACAAATTCAACATTCATTACGGTCTGGGTGAAGGCCGGCAAACCTGAGCGTAGGATCGAGGCAAATAAGAATATAAGAAACAACACGCCGATGGAGAGGGCGACCATCCCGTAAATGCGGAACCGCTTTTCGGCTGAGTTGCGTTTTTGGGTATGCCCATCCCTTATTGAGAGCAGTGACGTATGTGACACGCCGCGAGAAGTCTGGTTCTTAATGGCCATTAGTCATACTGTTCCCGGTATTTGCGTACGATGAAGAGGGCAAAAACATTAAGCCCCAAGGTCAGTACGAAGAGGGTCATGCCAAGTGCGAAGGCAACCAAAGCCTCCGGAGATGAGAAATCGGCATCTCCGGTCAATTGGCTTACGATTTTGGCCGTGATTGTTGTCATCGCGTCAAAAGGGTTCATCGACAGGCGCGCCGCCGCACCGGCCCCCAGCACGACAATCATCGTTTCCCCAATGGCCCGCGACGCCGCCAAGAGGATCGCGCCAACGATGCCCGGCAGGGCCGCTGGCAAGATAACCAGACGTATGGTTTCAGACTGGGTTGCACCCAAGCCATAAGATCCATCGCGCAAGGCCTGCGGTACGGCATTGATAATGTCATCGGAAAGCGATGACACGAATGGGATAAGCATGATGCCCATCACCAAACCCGCGGTCATGACCGCAGTGCCCCCCTGCATCCAGTTCAAAGTATCTTTGCCAAAAAGGCTCACCAGCAAAGGCCCAACGGTCAAAAGCGCAAATAGCCCGTAAACAATCGTCGGAATCCCGGCTAGAATTTCAATCAAAGGCTTGGCGACACTGCGCACCCGAGGGCTTGCATATTCAGAGAGGTAAATTGCTGAAAACAGCCCAATAGGAACCGCGACCAACATCGCAATGAAAGAAATATAAAAAGTGCCCCACAACAGAGGCAAAACACCAAGATCAGACAGCCCGCCCCGACCGGAAAAACTGGGCGCCCAATTGGTTCCAAAGAAGAATTCGGTAGCAGGATAGAGTTTGAAAAACTCGATGGTGTTAAACAGCAGCGCGAATAGGATGCCGATGGTCGTCAAAATAGCAATTGAGGCTGCCCCGATGAGTAGCCCCAAAACCCCACGCTCAACCACATTGCGCGCGCGGAAATCCGCGTTTGACCGCCTATAGGCATAGGCAGCCCCTCCGGCAGAAATTGCCATCACAATCAAGGACATAAGCGCAGACCCGGTTGCATTGAACCCGCGGTAAAGCTGCGCCGCGGCCACCACTTCAGGGCTGACATCTGAGCCAAGAGCCACGCCTATGGATCCTAAAAATTCGCGAATATTGACCGATGAGGATCCGATTGACGCAGCCTCATCGCGGCTCAAAGCGCCTTGGGCCACAGCCACATCAAGCCCCTCTGCCACGCGGCGCACATCGCTCATGATCAGGCCAATTGAGCTGCCTTCATCGAGCAAGCTACCAGGCAAGGTTTCCGCCACGCGGGAATTCACGAACAATGGCTGCACAATAAGCCAGACGATGAGGGTCGCAGCCGCGGGCACGACGGCCCATAAAGCAACGTTCGACCCGTAATATATCGGCAAGGAATGAAGCCGGCGCGCATCGCCACCGGCCGATTGCAAAGCACGTGCGCGCCCAGCGATGAACCCAACAACGGAAACAACAAAAATCACTGCGACAACCCAGAGTATCGGCATACCGCCTCCATCCATTTTGTTCTTCCTACCGTCAAATGCGCCCCCAGCAAAGGGAGTAAGCGTTTTTTAAGGATGGCGGAAGCCGCCACCCTCACTATTGTTTTACAGCAGCTCTTAATTGCTGCCCATGGCTGTCTCATTAGATACGGCCGCCTGGGTTGTCGCCAGATCGGGATCTGCAACCAAACCATAGGCAGATAGCGGGCCGTCTGGTCCAGCAATCTCATCGGCGATGAAGAATGAGGCATATTCTTTCAGACCTGGGATCACACCAATGTGGGCTTTCTTCACATAAAAGAACAACGGACGAGACACAGGATATTGGCCCGTCGAAATCGTTTCAGTCGACGGCGCAACGCCGCCCATTGTCGCCACTTTCAGCTTGTCTTGATTGTTTTCATAAAAGGCCAAGCCAAAGATGCCGATGCCGTTGGGGTTGGCATCAATGCGAGCGAGAGTTTCGGTATAATCGCCATCGATATCAACAGAACGGCCATCTTGACGCACATCGAGGCACGCATCTTCGGCATCATCTTCAGACATACCAGAGGCCATCATGGCTTCCATAGCACCGGTAACCTCGCAACCCTTGAGCAACACTTTGTCCTCAAAAACTTCGCGTGTTCCGTGCTTTGTGCCGGGAATAAAGGCCATGATATCAGCCGCTGGAAGTTGACCATTGAAGTCAGCCCACTGTTGATGCGGATTTTCGACAATCGCACCGCCTACAAGAACCTTGGCGCCAAGTGCATTGAAAATATCAGCCGGTTGGAAAGCAGTGTAAGCTGGTCCGTCAATCTGGCTGGCAAAGACAATACCGTCATACCCGATGCGCACTTCGATGATGTCAGTGACCCCAGCTTCGGCGCAGGCTTTGATTTCTTTTTCGCGAATTGCGCGTGACGCATTTGCCACGTCGATTGTGTTTTCACCAACGCCTTCGCAAAAGCGCTTCAGACCCGAGCTAGAGCCACCGGACTCAACAACGGGTGTTGGAAAGTCAAAGTTTTCGCCAAAAGCCTCAGCAACGATCGACGCATATGGCAGAACGGTTGACGATCCGGCGATCTGCACTTGATCACGCGCGGCAGCGGTTGTTACGCAAAGCCCCGAAAGAGCCAGCGCGGAAGTTGCAAGTTTAAGTAAAGACATGGATGTCTCCTGTTTTGTCCATTTGCAAGCAATCCCCATGGGATTCTCCGGACCTTTGTAACGGCTGGACGTAACAGTTTTGTGACAGGGATATTACGTTTTCATGACATTTTATTTTCTTCGAAATTCACGATAGCGGCTCGGTCGGCAGCATCACAGTGACCGTGGTGCCTTCCCCCAAAGCGCTTTCTATGTTCAATTTCCCACGGTGGCGATTGATGATATGTTTGACGATCGCAAGACCAAGACCAGTTCCACCGAGTTCACGGCTGCGGTGCCCATCAACGCGGTAGAACCTTTCGGTCAGGCGCGGCAGATGGACAGGATCAATGCCCGCGCCATAATCAATGACTTGGAGTCTGACGCCAGGGGCGCGCAAAGCCGCTTCCCGCGCGACAGTCGTCATGCGCAGGGTAATGCGCCCGCCAGACGCGCCATATTTAAGAGCGTTTCCGATGATATTGGTAAAAACTTGCGTCAGCTGATCGGAATCGCCGTATATTTCGACGGGAAGCTCTGGGCTCTCAAACTCAAATTTCACCCCAGCCTGAAGAGCCAAGGGCTGCAGGCTGTGGCATGTCGATTGGATAATGTCATTTAACACAACGCGCTGCGTGGGCCGCACGCGTTCATTTCCTTCTACTCTGTTAAGTGACATCAAATCGCCCACCAAACGATTCATGCGCTCCGCCTCATCTTGCATAATGTTCAAAAACCGCGCGGCGGCTTTTGCATCATCCCGCGCCGGCCCGCGCAAGGTTTCAATAAATCCGATCAGTGCGGTGAGAGGCGTGCGCAATTCATGACTTACATTGGTCACGAAGTCACGACGCATCTGCCCGACCTCTTCCATTTGGCTGATATCTTCAAAGAACAATATTATTGCCTTTGTACCGCCGTTACCAACGCCGGGGGCCGCTCGGCAGGTGACTTTGTAAGTTGTGTCCTGTGCACCGTCTGTGCTGAGATACTTCGTGGTGCGCGGCACATCATCTTTTAATGTCGCCTCTATCGTTTCCAACAACGCGGGCTGACGTAAGATGGTCACGTAACTGTGTTGCATGGCTGTATGACCAACCAAGGAAACCGCGGCACTATTCACAGCAAGAATGCGTTCGCTCGCATCAATCGCAATGATAGGTTGTGGTATTGCACCTAGAATTGCATCAAGAATCTTATTGTCCATATCCGACCCCACAAACGCCATTGACACCGAGGCCATACCATAAGGCAGATCAATAGAACATATCAGAGGCCGCTGGGCGCTTTATGCAGGCCCTGACGCATAGCTCACAGGCCCGCAGCCATGCCCGCTTCACCCTCGTATAATTTGGCGGTGGCATTTTCGCCCATCGTAATTCATTTATGAAACTTGACTCCGAGCAATTAGGGGCAGACTGTCCATCGATAAGGCGTATTTGCCTTAAGTTTTGAGGTTTAATGACGACCAATATTCGCGCAATTCTTGTTTGCTTGCTCGCTTATTTTTGCTTTGATCTCATGAGCGTCCACGTCCGAATTTTATCAGCAAGTTATTCGCCTCAAGAGCTGTCAGTTTATCGGAATGTTTTGGGTGTCCTGCCATCAATTTTATTGCTCATGTATACGCGTGAACTTAGTTTTGACATCAAAGACTATAAAATAAAAAAATGGAAATTGGCTTTTGGCCGCGGTCTCTTGGTCGCTTTAGCTCAACTTCTATTTTACACCGCTTTAGCGGACCTAGAGTTGGCAACAGTGTCGGCCTTGGGCCAAACCAATGCAATTTTTATAGTTTTAATTGCAGTCATTTTTTACGGAGAAAAGGTGGGCGCGTGGCGCTGGAGCGCTGTCATTATAGGATTTGGCGGCGCAGTTTGGATCATGCAGCCAGGCTCTAACATGTTTACCTGGACAGCAGCTTTACCCATCGGTGCAGCCTTTTGCTATGCCGCTTCTATGGTGACACTTCGAAGTTTCGATGTTTCTATTTCAAGTGCAATAATTTATTTGTATTCCTCCGTAGCTGCTGCGCTTGGAGCGATCCTTTTGGCGACTGGAACCACTGATTTCAGCCCGATCCAATCCATGAGTGATGCACTTCTCATACTTAGCATGTCTCTGTGTGGAGGCTTTGGAGTCGTTTTTCTAATGTATGCATTTCGACAGGCTCCAGCCTCCGTTTTAGCCCCATTTAGCTACTTCGGAATTTTAACAGCATTTGGTTTAGGTTGGATAGTTTTTGACGAACTTCCCTTAGATAAGTTATTCCCCGGTGTAATATTAATTATTCTTTCAGGGTTAACAATTCTTTGGCGCGAAGAAAGAAACAAGACGTAGAGATCTCTAACCCTACTCGTTGTCGCGCCTGTCAGCCTCATTCGCATAGGCATTAGACTTCGGTCATGGTTTAAATCTAACCGCCCTGTTATTTTCGCCGCTCTGCAAGCGCATCGGCGCGGTTTCGCGTACACGTGTTGCGCCAGTTGCGCACCAGAGAGAATGAAGGGGCGGAGCACCATACCGCTTCATATTATAAACTAGATTGAGGAAATTTGGCCTACAAACACAATCTGCAAGAAACGGCGATTACCCCAAGACCGTGCCGATGAAAAACGCTTGGTCGCAGACATGATCGAGTTGACCCATCAATACGGTCGGTATGGCTATCGCCCACCCGCACCAGAAGCCACGACACCGATGGACCAAAGGCCAATCATGCACTAACATTCAAATTAGACCACTCAACTGGGGCGGCTCAGCAGTATCAAGAACGGCTCGCAGTGGAAACCATCCAATCGAAAAGCCAAAATGGCGCGTTTAGAAGGCTATTCAACGACATCAAACACTCTGCCCGTCTATTTGAAGCCCTCAGGAAAGATAATGTTCTCACAACCGGTGATCGGATGATGGCCACCAATAACAACCCAAAGGCTAAAACTGTCTGTGAATAGAATGTTTCAAAGTCATGCCGCGATGCTTGGTTTTTCCATGCTCATTGGAGGATCCTTTTCATTTGGGTCGATGATCGCAAATGATATTTCTCCCGTTGCGTTAACGGCAGTGCGTTTTGGGTTGGCTGCCTGCATTATGGGGCTGATTGCATTTTTTACCGGAGCAATTACTCAACGGGCAATGCAAGCCTCTTGGCGTTATTTCATTCTTGGCGGTACATTTGGCATATATTTTACCTTGATGTTCGAAGGCCTAAAGAGCGCGACACCGATTTCTACTGCAGCTGTGTTTACGCTGATGCCGGCGATGTCCAGCTTACTCGGGTTTATTATTTTAAAGCAAAAAATAAGACTGCATGGCCTGGTGGCAATTCTTATTGGAACCATTGGATCTGTGTGGGTTATTTTCCGAGCGGATATTCTTGCCATAGCACAATTTAAGGTTGGCACAGGAGAACTGATTTATTTTCTTGGATGCATCGCCCATGCGTTTTTACCAATCCTTTTTCGCCAATTGAACCGAGGCGAAAACGCCATCATGGTCACCTTTGGAATGCTCACAAGCGGCACAATCATACTGAGCATTTACGGTGCCCCAAAAATTTTGCAAACGAATTGGACCGGATTACCGCTCTTGATCTGGGGCACAATTATCTATCTTGCGGTATTTGCCACATCGCTCTCCTTCCTCTGCCTACAATTCGCGTCGATGCATCTGCCGGCAACGAATGTCATGGCCTACACCTATTTGACCCCCATTTGGGTGCTGGTTTGGGAGAGGCTCTTGGACCACGAGAATCCGCCGATTTGGATCAGCGGCGGCATTGCCTTGTCAATCATTTCGGTTGTCATCCTCTTATGCACATCCCTGAAATCTCGAACCTAAATTACTAGGCTTGCTCACACATAATTTGCCTGTGTCTCATCGAATTTCTCAAGTATTTCTGCGTGGTTGATTTTGGCCAGAACGGCTCAGCCAGAGCAAAGAGTCCAACCGTCCGCGACGCTTATATTTCTTCAAATTTCGCACAAATTACAAAAAAACGCCCTACACTGTGCAGGGCGTTTCAAATTTTCACTATGATCGGTGTGACTACTTCAACGCAAGGTCCGTAATTTTATGCGTCCACGCACCTTCTGGAACGGCAGAAATAACCGGATCAGATCCACCTGACAACAAAGTCGCAACCGTACGATCAAAATCAGCCACATCCAACGCACCGTTGGAACCGGCTGTGAGTTTGGCAATTTCGCCCATCATCCGAATTTGAGCGGCTTCATTCTGTGCGCCTGTGTCGTCGTTATCAAGAATAATTCCAGCAGCTTCTTCTGCATTGGCTTCGGCATATTTCCAACCCTCCATAGACGCGCGCACGAAGCGCACCATTTTGTCTACGAACACCGGATCATTTAGGTTCTCTTCAAGAACGTAGATACCGTCCTCAAGCGTGGCCACACCTTGTTCTTCGTATTGGAACGTCACCAACTCATCTGGATTGACCCCGGCATCAATCACCTGGCCGTATTCATTATACGTCATGGTTGAGATGCAGTCTGCTTCACGGTTCAAAAGTGGATCAACATTAAAGCCTTGCTTCAGAACAGTGACACCATCAGCACCGCCCTCGGTTGGAATGCCCACTTGGCTCATCCAGCTTAGGAACGGATATTCGTTGCCAAAGAACCAAACACCAATGGTCTTGCCACGGAAGTCATCCACCTTGGTGATACCGGTGTCTTTCCAACATGTTAACATCAAGCCAGATCTCTTGAATGGCTGCGCAATGTTCACAACCGGCAGACCTTTTTCACGTGCCGACAAGGCGGAAGGCATCCAGTTCAGCATCGCATCCGCGCCGCCACCTGCGAGAACCTGGGGTGGGGCAATATCCGGGCCACCGGCCAATATCGTCACATCCAGACCTTCGGCCTCATAAAACCCTTTATCCAAGGCCACATAGTAGCCTGCAAATTGTGCTTGCGTCACCCACTGCAATTGCAATGAAACGGAGTTCGCGTGACCGTCTGCAATGGCAGACGTGCCCCCCAGCCCCGCTGCGATAGCGGCGGCAATAATCATCTTTTTCATCGTTTAGACCTCCTAGTCTGTGGTTTTGCTGCAATCTTCATTGGACTGTCAGCGTTGTGATGGGTGCCAAAAAGTAACGCCCTTTTCGATTAATGTCACAATACCGTAAAATGCGGTCCCCGCGATTGCGGCGATGACGATCTCAGCCCAAACCATATCAAGGGCGAGTTGGCCAAAGCTGGTGGAAATACGAAATCCCATTCCGACGGTTGGGGAACCAAAGAACTCAGCAACGATCGCACCGATCAGAGACAATGTTGTTGCGACCTTTAAGCCATTGAAGATAAATGGCATCGCCGCTGGAAGACGCAGTTTGAGCAAGGTTGGCCAATAGCCAGCCCCATAGGTGCGCATGAGGTCACGCTGCATCGATGTGGTGTCGCGCATCCCGGCGACGACATTAACCAGGATGGGAAAGAACACCATAACAGCCACCACGGCCGCCTTAGATTCCCAATCACTTCCGAACCATTTAACGAAAATCGGGGCTATCCCAACGATGGGCAAAGCGGCCATAAAGCTTCCAACAGGCAGCACACCGCTTGTTAAAAACTCGGAGCGATCCGCAAGGACTGCGATGGCAAAGGCTGCCAAGCCACCGAGAATGTATCCCGTCAACGCCCCTTTAACGATGGTTTGAACGAAGTCTGCCCACAGCCGTGGCATTTCAATCGCCATACGCAAGACGATGTCAGAGGGACGCGGCAAAAACACAGGGTTCACGTCAAAGCCTATGACAAAGCACTCCCACACAAGCAAAACGGTCAACCCAAAGATGAGCGGAACTGCAATATTCATCGCGCGATAGTCCGACCACTTACTGTTTGCCAAATATAAATTCAGCAACCACCCCAGACCCCAGATAGCAAATCCCGCGATTACATACATCATGCCGGTTTCATCCCCATTTTACGAAGCGCACCGCGTTCAACCAATGAAATGATCCCAACCAAGGCCGCAGCCGTCAGAGCCGCCGCAAAAAGAGCCGCCCATGACAGGATTGGTTGACCATATTGATCACCAACCAACATGCGTGCCCCAAACCCTGCCTTTGCACCAGTGGGCAATTCGGCAACGATTGTGCCAATCAAGGATGCTGAGATGCCAATTTTCAATGAGGCAAACAAATAGGGCGTCGAGGAGGGCAAGCGCAGCTTCCAAAAGCTTTGAACATTGTTGGTGCTATAGGTCCGTAGCAGATCCAGCTGCATATGGTCCGGACTGCGCAGCCCTTTGACCATGCCTACCACCACAGGAAAGAAAGACAGATAAGCGGCAATAACAGACTTAGGTAAGACACCGTGAATGCCGGCGGCTCCGAGGACAACAATGATCATAGGAGCCAGAGCAAGGATCGGAATGGTTTGACTGACGATGGCCCATGGCATGACCGATTTGTCCATCACACGGCTAAAAACGATACCAACCGCGAGCAGCACACCGAGCAAGGTGCCAATCGCGAATCCCAGCAAAGTTGGCGCCAGTGTGATCCAACCATGGTAAACAAGGCTGCGTTTTGAGGTGATCTTTTTCCCAAAAATTGTGTCAAACATTTCCAGCCCAACTTGATGGGGAGACGGCAAATTTGGGCGTTTCCCAACGTAGGTCAGCGCGATCAAATGTGGGTTTTTGAGCGCAAGGACAATACCATTTGTCTCCTTGCGCGCAACCGGAGTGCCGGGCGTCACAATCGCGCCACTGCGTTGTGCTTGATCAGCCGTCAGATGCATATTCATCGGAACAACCGCCAAGGTCCAGATGAATAGCACAGCTGCAATAATGGTAAGAACAGGTAGAATTGACTTCACACGATCCGCCCTTTCTTGGTGATTGACTTACACATGGGCGTGCCCTGCCCGCAGCCCATCACGCACGCGTTGACCAATAGAGATGAATTCAGGACTATCGCGAATGTCGAGCGGTCGCTCCTTTGGCAAACCGCTGTCAATAACGTCCGTGATGCGGCCTGGTCGTGGGCTCATCACAACGATCTTAGTCGATAGGTAAACCGCCTCAGGGATCGAATGTGTCACAAACCCGATCGTCTTTTCCGTGCGGGCCCAAAGCTGCAACAACTGTTCATTTAAGTGATCACGCACAATTTCATCAAGCGCACCAAAGGGTTCATCCATCAGCAAGATATCAGCGTCAAAGGCAAGCGCGCGCGCAATACTGGCCCGCTGCTGCATTCCCCCAGACAATTGCCAGGGAAATTTTTTATCAAATCCGGTCAAGTCGACCAATTCCAAGACCCGTTCGACCCGCTGTGACATTTCAAATTTGGAAAAGCCCATAATCTCAAGGGGTAGGCGGATGTTGCCGCCAATTGTACGCCACGGATAAAGCCCCGCCGCCTGAAATACATAGCCGTAAGCGCGCGCGCGACGTGCCTCATCCGGCGTCAGGCCATTGACCGAAATATGACCTGAAGTGGGTGTTTCAAGCCCTGCAATACAGCGTAAGAACGTGGTTTTACCGCAGCCAGACGGACCGATAAAGCTCACAAAATCGCCCTTATTGATCTCAAGGTTCACGTCCTGAAGCGCGTGGACAGGACCATCATTGGTCTCAAAAGTCAGATGAAGCCCTTTGGCATCGATGGTTGGCTCTTGCGTCATATTGCATCCTGAAAATGGGTCAACGAAATTGTAATCACGGCCTCAGACTCCACTGGCGGGAATTCCTGAACGCTCAATAGGGCGCGGTGACGTAAGAGCTTTCCATGATGATAGAGCTTTGTTCGTTGCGGTATTGCCGGCGCGTTTTACGAAATTGCCATGCCCTTCCTGGGTGCGCATCTCACCATCATAGGCCGCAACATGCCCACGTGTTAAGGTAAAGCGCGGCAGGCCTTTGACCTTTTTACCCTCGAATACATTGTAATCAATGGCCGACTGCTGCGTACCTGCTGCGATCGTCTTTTCTTTCTTCGGGTCCCAGACAACAATATCCGCATCCGCACCGACAAGGATTGCCCCCTTGCGCGGATAACAATTCAGGATCTTGGCGATATTGGTTGATGTGACAGCCACGAATTCATTCGGCGTTAGGCGACCGGTCGCAACGCCATAGGTCCATAGCATCGGCATGCGATCTTCCAGACCACCTGTGCCATTAGGGATCTTAGTGAAGTCCCCCAGGCCGAACCGTTTTTGTTCTGTTGAAAATGCGCAGTGATCGGTGGCCACAACGCTCAGGGAGCCGGACTGAAGGCCAGCCCAAAGGCTATCTTGGTGATGTTTGTTGCGAAAGGGTGGAGACATAACGCGACGCGCGGCGTGGTCCCAGTCCTTGTTGAAGTATTCGCTTTCGTCCAGTGTTAGGTGCTGGATCAATGGCTCGCCCCAAACCCGTTTGCCCTGTTGACGTGCCCGGCGAATTGCCTCGTGGGACTCTTCGCAAGAGGTATGAACAACATAGAGCGGCACCCCTGCCATATCGGCGATCATAATTGCGCGATTGGTGGCTTCGCCCTCAACTTGCGGCGGCCTGGAATAGGCATGCGCTTCTGGTCCCGTATTGCCCTCAGCCAGTAATTTGGCGGAGAGTTCAGCAACGACATCACCGTTTTCGGCGTGAACCATCGCGATGCCTCCCAATTCGGAAAGGCGATTGAAGCTTGCGAACAGCTCGTCGTCATTAACCATCAAGGCGCCTTTATAGGCCAAGAAATGCTTGAACGTATTAATGCCCCGGTCTTTGATCACGCTCTCCATCTCGTCAAACACCTGTTCGCCCCACCAGGTCACCGCCATGTGGAAGGAATAATCGCAGTTGGCGCGGGTGGATTTATTGTCCCACATTTTCAGCGCATCATGCAGTCCTTGCCCTGGGCTCGGCAGTGCGAAATCGACAACCATCGTAGTGCCGCCAGCCAATGCCGCGCGAGTGCCGCTTTCGAAATCATCCGAAGAATATGTGCCCATGAATGGCATCTCAAGATGGGTATGGGGGTCAATGCCACCCGGCATCACGTAGCAGCCTGTTGCATCCAATTCATCCGTGCCAGATAGGTTTCTTCCAATCTCGATGATCTTACCATCTTCAATCAAAACATCTGCTTCATATGTCAAATCATGCGTGACGACTGTGCCGTTCTTGATGACTGTGCTCATAATAATCTCCCTGTCTATTGGTATCTGCGCCGCGGCTTATGGTGTAATTACGGCCGTCTCCAAAACGGCATGCAACAAAACATCTGCGCCCGCAGCTGCCCATTCCTGGCTGATGTCCTCGGCCTCATTATGGCTCAGACCGTCGACACAAGGGCACATGATCATTGCCGTGGGCGCAACCTTATTGATCCAACAGGCGTCATGACCCGCGCCTGAAATGAGATCCATATGTCTATATCCCAAACGCTCTGCCGCGCGGCGCACGGCCTGAACACATGTTGCGTCAAAGGCGACAGGATCAAACCCACCGACCTTTTCAAACTCAATGTCCATTCCCATCGCTTCACAGATGGCCTGGGCTTCTGTCCGCAAACGCGCCTCCATGTCAGTGATGACAGTCAAATCGGGAGAGCGAAAATCAATCGTAAACACGACTTTGCCAGGGATCACGTTGCGTGAATTGGGGTAAACATCGATATGACCCGCCGCCCCGACCGCATGAGGTGCGTATGACAGCGCGATCGCTTCAACTTTATCCAAAACCCGTGCCATGGCGAGCCCTGCATTTTTGCGCATGGGCATCGGGGTCGATCCTGTGTGGGCGTCTTTGCCAGTGATCGTCACTTGGGTCCAGGACAGACCCTGCCCATGGGTCACAATCCCAATTTGCTTATTTTCTGCCTCTAGGATCGGACCCTGTTCGATGTGCAGTTCAAAGAAGGCGTGCATTTTGCGCGCGCGCACGTCTTCATCACCCCGCCAGCCAATGCGCTGCAATTCATCCCCAAAGGCTTTGCCCTCAGCATCCACACGATCATAGGCCCAATCTTGGGTGTGAACACCAGCAAATACACCTGAGGACAACATCGCCGGCGCAAAGCGTGTTCCCTCCTCATTCGTCCAATTAACCACAACAATTGGGTGTTTGGTTTTGATATCCAGATCATTCATGGTGCGCAAAATTTCGAGGCCACCGAGAACCCCAAGCACCCCATCATATTTCCCACCAGTGGGTTGGGTATCTAAATGCGACCCCACATAAACTGGCAGGGCCTCAGGGTCTGTTCCCTCGCGACGCGCAAACATATTGCCCATTTGATCAAGGCCCATCGTGCAGCCAGCAGCCTTGCACCAATCGAGAAACAATTGACGGCCTTCGCTGTCTTCATCTGTCAGAGTTTGTCGGTTATTGCCGCCTGCCACACCCGGCCCAATCTTGGCCATCTCCATCAGACTGTCCCAAAGACGTTTGCTGTTAATCTTCAGATTTTCGCCAATAGCAGCCATGAGACGGTCCTTCACTTTCGAATTATTACGGTTGCTCAATTAATAATTTGACCAACTGGTCAAACTAACGCTAGCAGAGGCCAGACATGTGTCAAGGAATTGCTTTTATAATTTGCCAATCCATTGCCGAACTGCCTTCGAATTAGTCATTTACTCCCTCAACTGTTCCATGTGATAGACCCGTATGAAAAAGACAGAGACCCGTATCCAGAAAAAAAACCACTCAGCAATCAAAGCCGCTGGGCTAAAGGTCTTTGCCCAATTTGGGTTTCGCGGCGCGACATTAGATCAGATCGCAGCGGAGTCTGGTCTGTCAAAACCCAACATCCTGTATTACTTCGCATCCAAAGAGGCTATTTACGAGGCACTATTGGCCCAGTTATTGACCGATTGGTTGCAGCCTGTTCGCGATATTGACCCCGCCGGTGACCCTGTTGAAGAAATACTGAAATACGCCAAACACAAACTGAAAATGAGCCGGCTCTACCCCCGTGAAAGTCGCCTTTACGCCACTGAAATCATCCAAGGCGCCCCGCGAATTAAATCCGTTTTGACCGGTGAACTGCGTGAGGTTGTCGAGAACTTAGCGCTGTTAATTAACCACTGGGCAGACGCGGGATTGATTCGTGCTATGGATCCTTATCATCTCATCTTTTCGATCTGGGCCATGACGCAACATTATGCTGACTTTGATGTTCAAGTGAAGGCGATCTTGGGAGAACGAGATCATTTTGAGGATGCCGAGCAATATTTAGAAGATATGCTACGACGCATGTTGACTGTTTAATACGGCGCGTGGGTTTTCCCCACACGCCGATTTGATCATCCTTTATTCAGCCGCGACAGAATCGGGATTATTCGGGTGTGTTGTCCAATTGGCGTATCCATCCGAAATGGTTTGACCTGTGCGCGGATCAACAGTGCCGGCAGGCTGCTGCACCATGGTTATGCAATTTTCAACGGGGCAGACTTCGACACAAAGGTTACATGCCACACATTCCGCATCAAGCACGGAGAACTTACGATCTTCAGACATTACAATAGCTTGATGCGATGTATCTTCGCATGCGGCAAAGCAACGTCCACAGCTGATGCAGTCATCTTGGTTAATCACTGCTTTGGCGACATAATTAAGATCAAGATATTGCCAATCGGTCGTGTTGGGGATCGCAGCGCCCATAAAGTCTTGGATGCTTTTGTGCCCTTTTTCATCCATCCACTGAGACAGACCCGTGATCATTTCTTGCACAACCTTGAAACCATAAGTCATCGCCGCGGTGCAAACCTGGACGTTGCCGCAGCCGAGCGCGATGTATTCAGCCGCATCCCGCCATGTTGTGACCCCACCAATACCGGAGATGGGAAATCCAGCGGTTGCGGGCGCGCGCGCAATTTCAGACACCATGGACATTGCAATCGGCTTAACCGCAGGACCACAATAGCCCCCATGCGTACCCTTGCCATTTATGGATGGTTCTGGGCTCATGCTATCGAGATCCACTGAGACGATAGAATTTATTGTATTGATCAATGACACAGCGTCCGCGCCACCCCGTTTCGCTGCCGCGGCCGGCAAACGCACATCTGTGATATTCGGCGTCAGCTTGACGATCACTGGTTTGGAATAGTATTTTTTACACCAGCCTGTGACCATTTCAATATACTCAGGAACCTGTCCAACAGCCGCGCCCATACCCCTTTCGGACATTCCGTGTGGGCAACCGAAGTTGAGCTCGATCCCATCCGCACCTGTCGCTTCGACCTTTGGTAGAATATCTTTCCATGCCTGTTCTTCACAAGGCACCATGATGGACACGATCACAGCGTGGTTTGGGTAATCTTTCTTAACACGGGTGATTTCTTCTAGGTTCACATCGAGTGGTCGGTCGGTGATTAACTCAATATTGTTCAGCCCAAGAACGCGGCGATCTGGGCCGTGGATGACGCCGTAGCGTGGGCCATTCACATTGACCACTGGTGGACCTTCGGCCCCTAAGGTTTTCCAAACAACGCCCCCCAACCGGCCTCAAATGCGCGGCGCACATTATATTCTTTATCAGTTGGCGGCGCAGAAGCGAGCCAGAATGGATTTGGGCTTTTGATACCCAAGAAATCTGTCGTTAGATCAGCCATTAGTTTGCCCCTCCCATTAAGGTTGCATAAATATCCATTGCGGCATCGCGCCCTTCAGCGACCGCAGTTACAGTCAGATCATCACCACCGGAGGCGCAATCGCCACCTGCCCAAACCCGATCACGGCTCGTGCGACCTGCACCTGTCACAGAAATCTTGCGCCCATCAAGTGCCAGTCCACCATCGGTGGCAAGTGTTTGACCGATGGCAGAAAATACTTGATCCGCAGAGATCCGCATGGTCTCGCCTGTACCTGTCAATCGACCGTCTTTTGTCGCCGTATATTCCAGGACAAGCGCCGCGCTTGGTTCCAAAGTCTCCAGTGTTACCGGTTGGACGTTGAACAAAAGCTTCACGCCATGGGACGCTGCGAGGTCTTGTTCATAGCGGCTCGCACTCATGGCTTCGCGGCCCCGTCGGTAGGCAATAGTGACCTGCTCTGCACCAAGCAATTTCGACTGCACAGCTGCATCAACCGCTGTCATGCCGCCACCGATAACAACCACGTTGCGCCCAATGGGTATGCTGGCCAGGTCAGTCGCTTGTCTCAATGTTTCAATGAACCCAACTGCGTCTGACATACATGTATCATCTTCACTCGACATGCTCAGGGCGTTAACGCCGCCCAAACCAACACTCAGAAAAACCGCATCGAAATCAGAGCTAAGGCCGTCCAGCGTCATGTCCACGCCCAGCGTTTTGTTGTTTTCAATCGTGATACCACCGATAGACAACAACCACGCCACTTCCTTTGCGGCAAAGTCATTTGTGGATTTATAGGCGGCGATCCCGTATTCATTCAGGCCGCCTGCTTTAGAACGGGCATCATAGATCGTCACGTCGATCCCCTTTAATGCCAATCGGTGGGCGCAGGATAGCCCCGCAGGACCCGCCCCAACCACGGCAACCTTCTTGCCAGTGGCGGCTGCACGCTCAAAGGGATGAATATTTTTTGCCATCAAACGATCAGTGGCGTGGCGTTGAAGGCGGCCAATTTCAACAGGCTTGCCCTCTGAAACTTCACGCACGCAGGCTTGTTCGCAAAGCACTTCCGTTGGGCAAACACGGGCACACATTCCGCCCAAAATATTCATATCAAGAATCGTTTTGGCCGCAGCCTCTGACCTATCCGTACTAATTTGGCGGATGAATAGCGGAATATCGATATCCGTCGGGCAGGCGGTCACACAGGGTGCATCATAGCAAAAGTAACAGCGATCAGCCGCAACCCGCACTTCATGCGGTTCGAGCGGCACATGTAGGTCTGCAAAGTTTTGTGCAAGCGCTTCGTTGCTTAGGCGATCCGCTGCAATGCCTGGCGTCATAGGATTGGTCATAGATCCTCCGTCGATCAAATTACAGAATCACTATTGCACAGATTATTTTTTTATCAAACGGTAAAATTTTTGCGGCCGAGAATCTGAAGCTCTCGGCATTTTCGACCAATGCGAACAAAAACATAAACCTCAAAATAGACTTTGGCTATAGTGATCAAAAATCATAAATAATCAATAGCTTAACTCAAAAAACGGTGCTGTTTCAGCCGCGTTTCAGCCGCCCCTGCAATGGTGTGCTTTCAGCATTGCTGCCCATTCACAATGCCGGCAACCACAGTGCTATTTGAGGAAAGACAATCAGCAATATCACCAAGAATAGCGAGCAAAAGATGTAGGGGAAAGCTGAGGTGTATATCTCTCGCATCGTCGTTTCTGGCGGAGATACCCCCTTCATCACGAACAATAAAAGCCCGAATGGTGGGGTTGTAAAGCTAATCTCCAAGGAGAGCAGCATGATCAACGCAAACCAAATCGGATCAAAACCGAGTGTTTGGGCCAGAGGGAAAAAGATCGGCACAGTCAGCAGCATGATTGAGATCTGCTCCATGAACATGCCCAGCAGCAAGAGCACAGCAAACATCACCATCAGCATGGCCAGGGGCGTCAAATCAAAACTGGTCGCCCAGCTGACCAGCCCACGCGACGCACCCGAGAAAGCGAGCAGCTGACTGAATGTTGCCGATCCGAAGACAATCAAATAAGCCATGAGTGTTACCCTCAAAGCCCCGATGACAGACTTTTTCATAGCCTCCCAAGTGAGGCAGCGAAACACTGCTGCAAGAACAAGTACACCCAAAGCGCCAAAGGCAGCGGCTTCCGAAGGGGTCACAAACCCCTGGATCATCAGCACAATGATAATGATCATCACACTCACCATTGGGACGACCTCCCGCAGGAGCAGGCCAATCTTTTTGGCAAAAGACAGCCGCTCAACCTCATAGGCTGGCGCGGCCGTTGGGTCGATTTGAGTCTGAATCCAAATGGTGGCGATATAGAAACCCGCAAGAACGAGACCCGGTATCACACCGGCAAGCAGCAAAGCCGCCACATCAATCTGCGCCAGCGTTGCAAGAAGGACAGCCAAAGCCGATGGCGGAATAATAATCGCCAGACCTCCGGTTCCCAGGATCGGGCCAATACTCATGTGGGATTTATAGCCACGACGGCTCATCTCTGGAACCATGAGCGAGCCCAAAAGCGCGGTTGACCCCATGGACGAGCCTGACAGGGTTGAAAAAGCAGTGCCGCCCAAAACTGTTACATAACTTAAGCGCCCCGGAAGACGACCCAGCAATTTGTCAATTGCGGTGAACATTCGGCCGCCAAGTCCTGTATGGAAGAATATTTCCCCCATAAGTAAAAACAATGGGATCGGCATCAGCGCGTATTTTGTGAGCGAGCCAAGCCCGTTGTTTAAAAGTTGGGTGATGCCACGCTCTCCGCCCATGAACACCCATGCACCGATGATATTGGCTGCCAAAAAGGCCAGCGCTATGGGCATGCCAACAGCCATGAGAAGCATAATTGTGCCGAGCAGCAGGGCGAGCGCCTCAAACCATTCCATTATTCATGTATCCCAGCTTCACCGCTGTGCATCAGCTCAGAGCCAAAGACGAAACGGGAAAATTCAACGGCCATAAGGCCAAATGAGAGTGGAAAAGTAATGCTGAGCAGCCAGCGCGGATAGTAATAGGCGCGGGTATCAAAGTCGCCGCGCTCCAGATTGGTCAACACCAGCTCTATTCCTTTCCATGCGAGAATTGCACAGACCACAACACAGGCGAGCGCAACAGCGCGGCTCAGCAATTGGCGCGGCCCCTCCGACAAGGCGGATGTCAGCAATTCGATATGAACATGCCCTTTCTCACGGACCAGCCAGGGTGCACCCAACATCGTCATGTAGAGAAGACCATATTCTGCCGAAGTAAAAAGCCAAGCAAAAGGCTGAAGCCCAAAATTGCGCATCAACACCGAAGCGATCACAGAGACCATGATCCAGACCAATGTGAGACCCGAAATCCCGGCCATCACGTATAGCAGTGTTTTATATGTGGTATTGATCATAGATCGTCTTTCATGGACAACGCAGGCCCGCCCGAAGGGTGGACCTGCGAAAGGGCTTATTTTGCTGCATCGAGATCGTAAAACAGCTCAACCAAGCGATCATAATTGCCTGTGCCGCCGGGCTGTCCGGACATAACTTCCTTCATACGCTCCAATGTTTTCTCCCGTGCCGCGGCAAGGTAATTGGCTTTGGCTGTGCCTTCTAGCGACACGACTTTCATGCCCGCAGCATCAAGCGCGGCAAAGTCGTCATCCCGTTTGGCGCGCAAGGCTTTAACACTGTCTTGCTCGTGCTGAATTGCCACATCTTGAAGGATTTTTTTGGCCTCATCAGAAAGCGAGTTCCACTTTTCGTTGTTCACAATCACACCGAGATCTGTCGAAAAGAAGCAAGGTTCGATGCGGTAGTTCAAAAACTCGTTCCACTTCAGATCAATCAGGCCAATCTGAGTCCAACCTGTCGCATCGACAACGCCGCGCTGAAGCGCAGAGTAGACTTCACCTGTTGGCAAATCAATGACCTGCGCGCCAAGATAATTCGTGAAGAATGCATTATAAACGTTGTTCCCACGTAGCTTCAAACCATTGACTTCGAGGTTGCCCGCCGCATCAAAGGTGGGTTGCTCACGCGTCCACAGATTGTAGCAAACACCACTGTCGAACCAACCGAGGTACTTAAGGCCCATTTTTTCTTGATGAATCTGGTCGATCAGCGCAGTGCCACCATTTTTACGCGTTTCAACCGCTGTCAGATTTGACGACACCATAGCGTCTTTCTCTGGAAGAGCTCCTCCGTAAAACGAGCCAGGCGTATAGACCATATCAACGATACCATCGCGCACGGCGTCAGGCTGTTGGAACATGCCAATCGCTTCAGGCCCACCGCGCACGTCAATCTGGATGACGCCCGCGCCTTTTGCATTGACCTTATCGACAAAGCTCAAAAAGCTTTTTGTGTAAATTAAAGTTTCAGGAAATGCGTGCACGGCCGATATTGTCTCTTCAGCTTTAAGCGTGCCCGCAACGAGTGTGGCCCCGGCTAGGAGGCTCCCCAGTAGTTTCATCTTCATCGTTTCTTTCTCCCTGTTTTGAGGCTTGCACCCCCATTGCCCGCGCAGATGGCGGCTTTTTCAATCCGCGCCGTTGGGCCAGGCCCAAGCGGTGGTTTGATATCGAGTATTTTTGAACGCAGCGATGGCCGCTCTGTGATGGCGCGTAAGATCAATGTCGTCCCAGCCATTGATCAATTTCAGCGCCCAACTGTCATCGATTGAGAAACGCGCCCCAACAGACCCAAGCTGAAGACTGCGGGCGCCAAGATCTATCGTGATGGTTTGAGGCCTGCGCTCTAAGGTCTGCGAAAGTGTCTCGTAAGTCGCTTCGTCAATCTGAGCCGGTAACAGCCCATTGTTCACGGCATTTGACGCAAAAATATCCCCAAAACTTGGCGCAAACACGGCACGGATGCCTGAATCAACCAACGCATAGACCGCCGCCTCCCGCGAGGATCCGCTGCCAAAATTGCGGCCCGCGATCAACACGCTCATGCCGTCCTGGGCATTGAGCGGGAAATCAGCCTTCAAATCCCCCGCCTCCTCGCGGCGCATGTCATGCAAAAGAAAGCGCCCGTAACCCTGCGCCCGTGGCACGGACATAAAGCGCGCAGGGATCAGTTGGTCGGTATCGATATTCGCCTGTGGCAGACACACGGCCATGCCTATATGTGTGCTCCAGCCAGCCATCACTGGCGCCCCTCAAGAAGCCGGCGCACATCTGTGAGCATGCCCGTGACTGAAGCCGCAGCAACCATCGCCGGGCTCATGAGATGTGTGCGCGCACCGCGCCCTTGGCGCCCCTTGAAATTGCGATTGGTTGAGGATGCGCAGCGCTGGCCTTTCTCAACAAGATCACCATTCATCCCAACACACATTGAGCAACCAGAGGCGACCCAATCCAGGCCAGCTGACCTGAATATCTGGTCAAGCCCCTCCGCTTCAGCCTGAGCTTTGACCTTGGCAGAACCGGGAGAGACCTGACCAGGTATCTTTGCCTTACGGCCCTTGAGCACATGCGCCGCTTCGCGCAAATCCTCTATTCGCCCATTGGTGCACGAGCCGATAAAGACTTGATCCACTGCCGTACCCTCAAGCTTATCACCAGCCTTGAGCCCCATATACTCGAGCGCATCACGGACAGCCTCACGTTTGGCGGGCGTCACATCATCCGCCGCCGGCACTGCAGCCGTTATCGGCAGCGCTTGCTCTGGACTGGTGCCCCAAGTCACGGTCGGTGCGATCTCAGAGGCATCCAACACCACCTCACGGTCAAACTGAGCATCTTTATCACTGCAAAGCGCGCGCCACTCCGCACAGACTTGTTCCCATGCCGCGGCTTTCGGCGCAAAGGGACGGTCTTTGATATAAGCGAAGGTTGTCTCGTCTGGCGCTATGATCCCAAATCGTGCGCCGCCCTCAATCGACATGTTGCACAGCGTCATCCGGCCTTCCATGGACAGCCCTCTGATGACGGCGCCTGCGTATTCCACGGCATGGCCTTGCGCCCCATCGGTTCCCAGCTTGCCAATCCAGCCAAGCGCTATATCCTTAGCCGCGACGCCGAAACCCAAGGCGCCTTCGACACGGATGCGCATGGATTTTGGTTTGCGCTGCCATATGGTTTGCGTGGCCAGCACATGGGCCACTTCTGTCGCGCCAATACCAAAGGCCAGCGCACCAAAGGCACCGTGGGTTGACGTATGGCTATCACCGCAATTGATGAGCAAACCGGGCAGCGTCAAGCCCTCTTCGGGGCCCACCACATGGGCGATGCCCTGTCTTGGGTCATCCAGATCATAGAGGCGGACCCCATGGTCATGAGCGTTCTGGCGCAGTGTCTGGATCATGCCCAATATCTGCGGGTCACAGGTCTGCGAACTGCGTCGCGTCGGCGCATAATGGTCAACGAAAGCAAACGTCAGATCAGGCTCGCAAACAGATAGTCCCCGCTCTTTGAGTTTGGCAAAAGCATGATGCGACCCCTCATGAACCAGATGGCGGTCAATCCAAAGCAGCGAAACACCGTCGTTGCGCCGCAACACTTCATGCGCAGCCCAAAGCTTGTCCAACATGGTTTGAGAGGTCGGCTTCATATGCCGCCCTCATCCTTGCCAATGGCAGGTTCCCAATGGCGCGCGGAGCCCTGCCCAACACGCATGAGCGGCATTTCGAGCCGGAACATATCCGGTCTGTAGAGCCCTGCGAGGTACTCGACACCGTCTCCATGCACATCCCGCACAACCCGCCGCAATGAGAGCAATGCCGAGCCAACTTCAACATCAAGAGCCTTAGCGACTTCAGGACCGGCCAAGGTGGCGCTTACGGATTGATGCGCCTCCTTTATCTGCACGCCACTTCGCTCCAAAAGCTGAAAGAGCGGCGTTGTGGCCAGATCATTCTCGGAATAGTTTTGCGCAATCTGAGCCGGCACATAAGTTGTCAAATGAGAAAATGGAACATTGCCCGCAAGCCGAACCCGCGTCGCAATCTGAACTTCGATATCTCGCTTAAACCCCATCGCGAGGGACACGAAATCGGGCGCGCCACCGTAGGTGAATGATAACAGCCGCGCGGTCGTCTTTTGGCCCATCTCGACCAGTTGCGGCATGAGTGTGTTGAAATTCATGGCAGCGCGCTGGGCCACTGCTGGGCGCGCGCGAACCTTCGTTCCGCTTCCAGCCCGGCGCTCTATAAAGCCTCCCTGCGCCAGTGCGTCCAGCCCACGACGGACAGTGACTCGACTGACACCAAAAGCCTCGGCGAGTTTCTGCTCGCTGGGTAGGGTTTCACCATCTCGCAGATCACCGACCGTAATCTGATCGCGCACTGAAAGGTAAACACTGAGCGCCTTGGTCCCCTTTGGCAATATCTGAACAGACTCAGCCCGCATTCATGATTCCTCAACCGTACCCAGTTGAGCGTAAATATGTTCCCTACAAAAGCAAGTATTAGTATTCAGAATATCCAAAAAAAAAATCTGGAAAGATACAATATATGTATTACAGATAGTACAGGTTAAGCGAGGGAGACGGCGATGCCTGTGGTCGAACTGCACGTATTAGAAGGCTATGATTCATCAGAAAAACAACGCCTTGGTCAGGCTTTGACAGATGCTGTGCGATTCGTGGTCCCAGCTACCCCAGAGCTTGTCACGATCATGATTCATGACATGCCAACCGAAAATTACTATCGCGGTCGTATCCAGCGCAGACCGGCAGCGGCAAGGCCGGACCCAGAGCTCATCGTAAAAGATTATCTCTCAGCCATGGAAGCGCGTGATCTGACAAAGGCAGGCGCATTGTTGGCTCAGGGCTTTACAATGTCTTTCCCCGGCACCGGGCCAATGACGACGCTTGACGCGCTGATACAATGGTCGAAGCCACGCTACAAATTTGTCACAAAAACATATGAAGGTTTTGATGCGCTTCAGAGCCCAGACGAGGCCTCCATCGTCTATTGCCGCGGCACGTTGCAAGGCGAATACCACGATGGCAGCTGCTTTGAAAGCATCCGTTTTATTGATCGCTTCGAAGTCGTTGATGGAAAGATTACCAAGCAGGATGTTTGGAACGATATGGCCGAAGTGAGGGCAAATACATGAGTGAAATTGATCCAATAACCCTATCGGTGCTTGCGGGCAGGATGGAACAAATTGCAGATGAAATGGACGCAACCCTCTTTCGTGCGGCCTTTAATCCCATCATCGCCGAGGCGCATGATGCCAGCCATGGGCTTTATCATGCGGTCTCGGGCGACACTTTGGTGCAAGGCAAATCGGGATTGCCAATATTCGTTGGTGTGATGTCTTTTGCGGTCAAGGCCGTGATCGAGAAAGCTGCCAAAGACGGCGATTTGCAAGATGGCGACATTTACATCTTCAATGATGCCCATATTGGCGGCACACATCTGTCAGATATGCGTTTGGTGCGTCCATATTATCACGCGGGTAAGCTGTTTTGCTATCTCGCCTCGGTCGGCCATTGGCACGATGTCGGCGGCGCTGTTCCCGGAAATTACAACCCGGCCGCCACTGATGTTTTCCAAGAAGCCTTTAACTTGCCACCCGTGAAACTTGCGCGTGCCGGCAAGGTGAACCAAGACATCATCGACATTCTGATGCGCAACACCCGCCTGCCACAATCCGCCATGGGCGATCTCAACGGTCAGTTGGGCGCGCTCGATCTGGGTGTGAAGCGGATGGATGAGCTGCTAGATGAATATGGTGGCATGACGATCACAGCCGCACTTGAAGCCTTGGGCCACCGCGCTGAGGCGCTCATGCGCTCAGAGTTGACGGAGCTGTCAGATGGGCGATGGGAAGCGGAAGATTACCTGGATAACGACGGGATCAATGATGCGCCGCTTAAGATCAGAATCGCTCTTGAAATCAAGGATGACACCATGCTTCTTGATTTCACAGGCTCGGCTCCTCAATGCGCCGGTCCTGTAAACATTGCCCTGCCGACAGCCGTGGCAACAGCGTACGTCGCAATCAAACATATCTTTCCTGCGCTACCTGCGAATGCTGGGGTCATGCGCCCTATTGAGGTCGTCGTGCCCGAAGACAGCCTTCTGGCCGCGAAGTTCCCCGCGCCAACGGGCGGATATACGGAAACCATCCTGCGTATGATTGACGTTGTATTTTCTGCCTTTGCGCAGGCTGCCCCGGAGCGGGTGGTTGCAAATGCATACGGAACAATCAATGCGCTTTCCATTGCAGGCAAGCGCAAAAACGGCCAGCCATGGGTCATGTTTTCCTTCTACGGAGGCGGTCACGGCGGCTCTATCGAGACAGACGGTCTAAACCATGGCAACGCGCCAATCTCAACCGCCACAATTCCGCCAATGGAAATTTTAGAAGCGGCCTATCCTGTGATGTTTCGAACATGGGCTCTGCGCCCCGATAGCGCAGGAGCTGGGGCGCATCGCGGCGGCTTAGGCGCGATCTATGAAATTGAAGTTCTTGAAGAAAACGGCGCAGAAGCCTTTCTCTTTGGAGAGCGTGGTTGCTTCGCACCCAAGGGAATCGCAGGTGGTGGCGATGCTGCGCTCAATGTTTTTCAATACGAACAAGATGACGGATGGCACAGCCCCCCGCTGACCTCAAAGATGCGTGGAATTACTCTAAAAGCTGGGCAAGCTGTACGCCTACAAACACCGGGAGGTGGAGGCTACGGCAGGGCTGATGACCGCAGCCATGAGGCCATCGCCCGCGATGTGGCGCGCGGATTAATGAGCGACGTCGAGGCTGACGCCGTCTACGGAACAAAGTGGCGGGAGGGCACCCTATGAGCAGCCTCATGATCGGTGTCGATGTTGGCGGCACATTCACGGATATTTTTGTTCTCAACGAAACAGCCGGCACAGCCCGGGTTGCAAAAGTACCCACCACGCGCCCTGACCAATCGGCGGGCTTCCTAGATGGGATTAAACAAGAGGTCAGCGATTTTTCGAAAATTTCTGTTGTTGTTCATGGAACGACCGCAGGCACCAATGCGCTCTTGGAGCGCAAGGGCGCCAAGACCGGCGTCATCTGCACGCAAGGACTGCGCGATGTGCTCGAAATGCGCCGGCGAGATCGCCCGCGCACCTGGGGCCTTCGCGGGAATTTCGAGCCTGTGGTTGACCGCAGAAACCGCCTTGAAGTGCCTGAGCGCACGCTGGCAGATGGCACTGTGCGCACCCCCGTTGATCTTGACGCGGTACGCAGCGCCGCGCAGGCCTTGCAAGCCAATGGCTGTGAAAGCGTGGCAATCCTATTTGCCAATTCCTATGCCAATACGGAAAATGAAGAGGCCGCAGTCGCGTTGCTCCGTGATATTTGGCACAATCAGCATGTCTCCGCGTCCTCCGAAATTCTACCGGAAATACGCGAATTTGAACGCTTTTCAACGACGGCGCTGAATGCCTATCTACAGCCAGAGGTTTCAGGTTACTTTGCCCGTTTGGAAAACGCGCTTAAGGCCGACGGCTTTGAGGGCGAGTTCATGATCGTTCAATCCAATGGCGGCGTGATGGCGGTTGATACGGCCTGCCGCCTGCCTGTACGCACTGCCCTGTCGGGACCGGCTGCGGGGGTCATAGCCGCGGCCTATATCGCCCAATCGGCAGGCTTTGAAAATGTCATCACCGGCGATATGGGGGGCACAAGTTTTGACGTGTCGTTGATTTCAGCGGGGCGCTCGATGCTTTCGCCTCAGACCTCCATTGATTTTGGAATGGTCGTGCGCAACCCGATGATCGAGATAACCACAATCGGCGCGGGCGGCGGATCTATCGCTTGGGTGGACAAGGGCGGTCTGCTCAATATCGGCCCACAAAGCGCCGGGAGCAACCCGGGACCAGTGGCCTATGGCCTGGGCAATACAAGACCGACGGTGACAGACGCCAATGTCTTCTTGGGACGGATTGACCCTGAAAACCCAATTGGTGGGGAACTTGAGCGCCTGGATATAGACGCCGCGGGCCGCGCAATTGACGAGCATGTTGGCAAGCCATTGGGTCTCACAACAGTGGAGGCCGCCGAAGCCATCTTGAAAGTTGCAAACAGCCGTATGGCTGGCGCTATTCGGCTCGTAAGCATCGAACGAGGATTTGACCCGAAAAATTTTGCCTTTATGCCTTTTGGTGGCGGCGGTGCATTGCACGCTGGCGCGATGCTGGCGGAAGTTGGTATCGCGCGGGCGATTGTCCCACGCTACCCGGGCGTGACCTCCGCTATGGGCTGCGTTATTGCCGATATGAGGCAAGATTTTGTTCAGACCATAAATTCGCGCGTTGATATGCTGGATGAGGCGGCATTGGCGGCCTTCATGCACGCACATGTAGATCAAGGCCTGGCTTTGCTTGATGCCGCAAGAACAAATTTCGAAGCCCGCGAGCTAAGCTTTGAGCTTGATATGGCCTATGTCGGACAAACTCATACTGTTTCGGTTCCGCTCACTGTCAAAACAGACGGAAGCACTGTGGCAGCCGTCACGCGTGCCGAAATCGAGACTGCCTTTGATGCCACATACAAAGCAACCTACGGCAGATTATTGCAAAACGGCGTGCGGCGCATTTTGAACCTGCGCAGCGCGGTGACAGGCAAACGCCCCAAGTTTGACCTGAGCACCCTTGCACCGCCCGAAGGCGGACGGGCGGAAAAAGTTGGGGTGCGCCGGGTGCACTTTGGCGACAAATGGTATGACACGGCCATATATGATCGCCTTGCCTTGCCCTCAGGAACCAAAATAGTTGGCCCCGCCATTTTGACCCAACCTGACACAACTGTCTTGATCGAGCCCCACCTGCAAGGCCGCGTAGATCGGTTTGGCAACACCATCATTGAACCTCAGGAGGAATGAAATGAGTGATCTGAGTACCTGGAACCTGTCGCGCACAGCCTTGCTGACCATCGACTTACAAAATGACTTCCTCCACCCCGAAGGAGCCTACGGGCGCGCCGGCCAGAGTTCGGCGAAGATCGCAGCCCTACCAGGTCGCATTGCTCCCTTGGCGCGCGCCTTGCGATCTAAAGGGGGGCGCTATTTTTCGGCGCAGTTCACGCTTGTCCCTGACAAAGACGGAGAGCCGCTGATCGCCCCGCACCTCAAGGAGCTTCGCCCCTTCCTTGACAAAGGAGATTTTGCGCCAGGCAGTTTCGGGCACAGTCTTGTCGACGTGCTCCACCCTGCGGATTTCGTTATTGAAAAAGTGGCTTATTCAGCTTTTTTCCAAACGCGTCTCGAGTATTTGATGCGGGCCACAGGCATTGATCATCTGATTGTGGGCGGGATCGTCACCAATGGGGGCGTGGCCTCAACACTACGCGACGCGCACCTACGCAACGTTGAAACACTCATGCTGACAGACGGCTGCGCCGCCTTCAAAACCGAGGTGCATGACGCAACACTCCTGTCGCTTGATACTGTCACCAAACAAATGAGCTGCGCCGAAGCCTTAGCTCTGATCGAGGGAAGATCATGAGCCTTAAAACTCGTTTTCAGAATAAAAAAATCGTCGTTATGCCAGGCGTTTACGACGGGCTTACAGCCTCGCTTGCAGAGGCGGCCGGCTTTGAGGCGCTTTACCTAAGCGGGGCTGCTGTCGCCTATACGCGCCTGGGGCGACCTGATATTGGGCTGACAACTGCCTCTGAAATGGCGGATACAATGACGCTGATTGCCGATCGCACATCTCTACCTGTAATCATTGATGCCGATACAGGTTTTGGAAATGCGCTCAATGCACAACGCACAATGCGGCTTTATGAGCGCGCAGGCGCATCTGCTCTGCAAATCGAAGATCAAACCTTCCCAAAACGCTGTGGTCACCTGTCCGAAAAGTCGCTGATCTCCACCGGGGAAATGGTTGGGAAAATTGCGGCCATGGCCGACGCCCGAAGCTCTGACGAAACACTGATCATCGCGCGCACTGACGCCATTGCCGTGGAGGGCTTCGGCGCTGCCGAAGATCGTGCTGAGGCCTATCTTGAAGCCGGCGCGGATGTGTTGTTCATTGAAGCACCACAGGACCGAGCCCAATTGGAACAAATTGCAGCGCGCTTCTCTAAGCGCATCCCACTTTTGGCGAATATGGTTGAAGGGGGGGCAACCCCCATTACGAGCGCCGATGATCTGGAAGATCTTGGTTTCTCCATTGTAATTTTCCCTGGTGGCATCGTGCGCGCAATCGCACGCACGGCGCAAGACTATTACCAAAGCCTCGCCAAACATGGCTCCAACAAGCCATTTGGAGAGCGAATGTTTGATTTCGATGGCCTCAACGCTGTGATTGGTACGGCTGATATGCTCAAAAAAGGTGCGCGTTATTATGGCTCCAACGGTTAAGGAGCCCCCCCAGAAATTCGACTTTACGGTCGAAACTCTGATCGTCGGAGCTGGTGCCTGCGGCCTGATCGCCGCCCTGTCAGCAATGGAGGCGGGACAAGAGGTTTTGGTGATAGAAGCGGATGCGGTTCCGTCTGGATCGACGGCGCTCTCTGCTGGATTGATCCCTGCCGCGGGGACAAAAATTCAAAAGGCCGCAGGAATAAAGGATAGCACCGCCCTATTTGCAGCCGATATTCAAGCGAAGGCCCATCAAGAAAACAACCAAGCGCTGGTCGATCTTTTGGCGCAAAATGCAGCTGAGGTGATCGACTGGTTGACACAAACGCATGGTCTTGCCTTTTCGCTGGTCGACGATTTTGATTACCCTGGCCATTCAAGCCGCCGAATGCATGGCTTGCCGACCCGAGCGGGCAGTGAGTTGATTGATGCTCTGAGAAGCGCAGCCGAACGGGCGGGTATCGACATTATTTGTGGGCGTCGTGCAGAAACGCTTTATTTCGCGGATGGCTTGGTTCATGGCGTCGCTGCCCTGCGCCCTGATGGCGGCATTGAGACGATTGGCTGCGACCGGCTGATCCTTGCCTGCAACGGCTTTGGCGGCAATCGCGCGCTGGTGTCGGAGCATATGCCTGACATTGAAAATGGGCTTTGGTTCGGCCACGACGGCAACCGAGGCGAAGCTGTGCTTTGGGCCAGTCAGATCGGCGCGGCAACGGAACACCTCGGGGCGTTTCAGGGGCACGGAAATGTCGCCCATCCGCATGGTATTCTCATCACATGGGCAACCATCACAGAGGGCGGTGTGCAAGTAAACGCTGCGGGCGAGCGGTTTTGGAATGAAGCCCAAGGCTACTCGGAAGCGGCACGGGCAGTGCTATCGCAAGCACAGGGTGTAGCCTATGCTATTTTTGATGAGCGCATCGCAGAAATCGCAGAGCAATTTGAGGACTTTAAACGCGCCAAATCTGAGGGGGCTATCAAGAGTTCAGGCACGCTCGAAGGGCTGGCCCAAGCTCTTGGTCTACCTGCTGACACCCTCAGCAAAACGATTGCAGAGATCTCGCCAAACGGCACTGACCGTTTTGGCCGAACCTTTGGTGAAACGCTACTCAGTCCACCCTTTTGCGGCGTGCGCGTCACGGGCGCACTTTTTCACACGCAAGGCGGGCTGCAGGTGGACGCATCCGCACGGGTGATCCGAAAAAATGGCGGGGTGATCTCGAATTTATACGCCGGTGGCGGCGCAGCCTGTGGTGTCTCCGGCAGCGGTGATCGTGGCTATTTGTCAGGCAATGGCCTGCTTGCCGCAGCGGTGCTTGGCCGTATCGCTGGGCGCGCCTTGAGAGGTTGAAGGCACAGACATCAATACTGTTTTCAAACGCTCATTTTACCGTGATGATTTTATTGCAAAAAAACTGCACAACACAAAGCCCTTCAAAGTTTTGTGCTCATAACGGAGAGCATGAACCTTGGCCCACCCACCCATTGGCTGCATCGTATCGGCGGTGTACTCGGCGCCGTTGTTTTTATCCCGCTGCACCTGCTCTTCATTCATCATCGGTTCACTGAGTGCTGAAAAATCTGTGATATTGGCCAGGACTACAAAGGAGTGATCACTTTCTTTTGCGACAGTCCAACCAGTGTGCACCGCACTTATAGTGGACATGTGATGTTCAAGCCTAGCGATCATCTCCGCCCAAGTGCATTTGAAAGTTGCGCGCATGCAAGCATTCTTTTGTCCCATTGCCGGACCGTAGTGTAAGATTAATCGCTTCTATTACTATTGAAAGCAATGTTCCTTATTGTGCCCTCTGAAAACCGTTTTTCAAAGTGGAGCGACTCTAATTTTTTCCATCTTGTGCGAATTTTCTAGGCCATGATTTCGGTATATGAAGGTTTAATATTAGACATTCACTCAGCCTTTACCAAACCGCCAAGCTCACTATTCGGGCTCTGTTAAACTCGAATTTGTTGGGGGTGTTTAAGGCGGCTCTGTTTCAAAGCAAAATTTTCGCAATTTTACACTTCAATATGCCGCCTTAGCAATCATCTGCTTATGTCTTAAATTCGGCAAAACCAGTTCAACATATGCCGTTGATTTTTATTTTTAAACGTTTTTAATTCAGCCATAAATCCATTTAAGGGAAAATCAAATATGGCGATGATCGCAATGATGATGCCCATTTTGCCAGGAAAGAAAGACACTTGGCTTGCAATGATGGCGCAGATGACCGGTGATAACAAAGCTGAGGCGGACGCGATCAGGACTGGAGCTGGATTGCATGAACGGTCATTTCTCCAAGAAACACCCGCAGGAGATTTCGTGATCTTAACGTTTGAAGGCGATGATCCAGCTGCTGGTTTTGCGAAAATGATGGCCGATCTGCCACCAGAATTCGCTGAGGGTGCGATGGATGTCCATGGTCTAGATATGGCGGCACCACCACCGCCAATGCCGACTTTGATCTACGATAGTCGTCGTTAATTTGACAATTAGATGAAATGTTAACTCTTGGAGGTCCACATGCAAAAGCTATCAATTATCAAGTTCAAACCTAAGCCAGGGTGTCTTGATGAATTTGCTGCCAACTTAAGCGCATACAATGAAACAAAGCACCGAGTTTTCCACCTAATGAAATCGGGCGAAGAGTTGCACGCGATCGTCATACGAGATGCCAATATCCTGGCTCAGGATGCCGCCGAGGGCGTTACGTTCCTGGACAGTCAGCGACATCTTCTACAGGAGTTCGATTCCGTAAACAGGCATACAATCCCGTTAAGTGGCGATTTAGTATACACCACCGTGAAATAATTGCGAGCTTAAGGATCCCCTAAGAAAGGTAAATTATCGATGTTATTTATGGTAAAAGTTACGCACGATTATTCGACATGTCAGGCGCATCACCCAACAAAAGCAGACCTTTATAAAAATACGTTAGCGAACTTGGGTGACCATGGAATTAAAGTTCATGGGCAATACTCAAATCGGCTCATCCATACAAACTTCATCATATGTGAAACAGACAGCTTTGAGTCATTAGATGCAGCTTTTGATCCAATCCTTGAGATGGGTCATTTTGAAGCCACTCCCGTTATGAAGCGGGATTAATCAAGCTCTCCCGCATCCCCTCAGTAAATTTGCATTGTCTGACAGGCACTCATCAGCATCAATGAGGAGAGATGTTTTGTGCCTTCAGGGTCAGCCCTGCGGGTTGAGGGATGAAATCGCAGGAAGAAGGTCATCAACATCATTTACTGTTTTGCTGATCATTCCGTCCACAAATAAATTCCTAAATCGTCTTTCATAGGCTGTAATTGCTATGATGGGCCGATCCTTCGCGTAGGTGAAGCCAATTTCAGCCGCCGTACCGGAGTCGATGTCCTGACCCGTTATCAGCGCAACTGTTAAGTCCGCCGCCTTCAATGCCGTCAGATCAGCATTAAAGATTTTATCCTTTGTGCCTTGGCTCAAATTCGTGCCTTCCAACTCAGAGTCATCAATTCCGGATTGATCCCTATGGGGCAAAAAGCAATTGTAGCCACGCCCTTCCAATTCGGCAGCGATAAGCTCGAGATAGCTTCTCTCATGCGCGTTGAACAATGGGCCTGCGATATATATATTTTTGATCATGCGTTTAAACTCACCTATTTAGGTTAACTATAAACTTATGGAGGGAGATTTAAAAAAGCCAGCCTGCATGGCGGTCTGCGTCCAGTGTTTCAGCGCAGGCATTTGATCGCCCGGACCGGCCCCGGCTCGACACCATCATTTTGACCTGTCCCGGTTCAATGCCGCGGATTTGATGGCACGGGTTGCACCACAGCACACAGACTATGGCACTCAACAGCGGGTGACGTCCGCCAAGTCGCTAGAGGATTTGGACCTCGCCAAAGCCTATGAAAGCTGCATCCCGAATACGGGCCGCTTAAAGCGGCGCAGGTCGATAACAGGGGTGTCGTCGCATATTATATATCATAGGGGTAAAGTAAGATTTGTTGTCAAAACGGCTGTCGTGCCGAGCAATGCACTTATAATCACCCATTCAACCTGTATGGAGTTGGATAGATGGCGCGCTGCGGATGGATCGCCCGAGCGAAGCGCAGGAACGAACCTAAGTTTATTTGCAGCGGCAAGCACCAAAAGTAAGCCCAGCAGCAAAGTTTTGACAATCAACGCCCGCCCATATTCAGTTTCTATAAGCGCTGCGAGAGGTCCAATCAGATGGTAACTCATGTAGATTCCCGCGACAATCAGCCCGGGAACAGTAAACGAAGCGATAACACCAAACTGATGCCCAACGGTCGCAGCCGCAACATAGGTTTTGCCAGATGATGCCAAACGTCTCAGCGGTGTGAGAATGCCAATCCAAAGCGCAATTGCTAACAAGTGTATCAGCAATGTGAGGTCCAAAAGCAAAGCCGCACGGTCAGAGATATGGCCGACCTGGCCGAAAGACCCAACGGCAATGACGCCCCCCAACATGGAAATCCAAATCCCAACGCGCCCAAGGAATAAACCTAGGATGAGAAGACATAGGCCTAAAACACGCGCGATTAACGCTGTACCAACCGGGGTCGCCCATAGGAGGCCGAGCATTTCAGGATCAATCATACCGCTGGCATCACCGGTCAGGTTGGCACCGCGCAGTAAAAACGCAAAAATCGCGGCAATCAGTCCTAAACACGCAAATGCCGCAGCCAGACCATTTGTTCGATCCAGTTGAAATATTCGCGTCGCCATGACCGTCCCGGTTGCCGTTAAAACACCGAGATAAAGTGAAAATTTCGTAATAATGGCCGCAAGACCAAAAATATCAAGCATCATTGTTTTACAGTGAAATTGAACGTGCCATTTAAGGCATGACCATCCGCCCCAAGTCCGCGCCACTCAACCACATAGCTCCCCGGCCCCATATCTTGCATGGGCAAAGCAAATTCTTGAGCAAAGGTTTTCTGTCCGCCTAGATCCACGTTGACTGCGCGACTGTCGGCATGTGATAATGTTACCCGCGTAAGGCGAATATCACCTTTGAAGTCCATCAAAACTTCGACTGGCATTTCCGACACGATTGACCCATTGGCGGGTGTTGTTCCATCGAGGGGGGAGTGGGCCACAGCGGTTGTTGCCCAAATTGCAATAGCTCCGGCGCATAGAATAATCTTCATCGTTAGTCCCCACTATTTGTTTTGTTACAGACGATCAATTGATCCCAATGGCACGTTGTAATTCTCGAATATAAGTGATGATCATGCTGACATCACCTCTCGTCAAACCTTCAATCGCTAGCATATTACCAAAGCGCCAATGGTGGGCCTGAACACCCAATGCAACGGCCCGTTGAAAGCTCTCGTCAGCGTGATGGCTTGGCTCGTAAATCTTATGTATCAAAGGTGGCGCTAACCCATCCTTGCCTGCCGCGTTTACGCCGTGGCAACTCGCACATTTTGCTTCAAAACCAAGTTTGCCGATCTGAGCGTGCTGTGACAGGCTGTCAGGCAACAAAACCATGGCCAGCGGCGCAGCTTCGACGCTTTCGACATGGTCAAAAGCGCTCGTTTTTTCTCCATCCGGCCAAAATGAATAGCTAAGGACAGCTGCGACCACAAAAGCCGAAATTATGATGGTAGGTTTCATAAAATGATTTTATGTTGCTTTGCATTAAAAATAAAGGTTTTTATAGATTTAAGGACGTGAGCAGCCTCACTTAAGTGGTCCAAGAAAGTTTGTGCATGATTGGCCTTTGGTCCATCGGTGTCGTGGCTTCGGACGTAGGCGCTCGTTCTCTTTTTGTAGCCGCTTCAGTTCCTTAAGTTGTTCTACACCCATTCCGCCGCACTTCTTCTCCAAATATTCCGTGATCACCTTCAACCTGCCCTGCCCGCGTTACCTAAATTTAAGCGAACACTATCCCTAGCGCCCCTCCCACAAAACTTACAGATCCGGCATGTCTTTGGATAATATACGCAAAGCCATGGCGGCCAAAAATATCAATCCAGCAGCACCCCAAATAAGGGGTGCCGCAGCCAACCAACTTTCTGAACGCGCAACGACAAAGCCCACAAGTGGCGCGCCGATCAATTGCCCAATTGCTGAGGCCTGTACCAATCCAGCGTTGATAAATGTTCGCACAGATGGCGCGGCCGATAGCCGTGGAATAGCCGCAAAAAGGGAGCTGGGCACGAAGCCGGAAACAAAGGACAACAGAGCTGACGCCGCAAGTCGCAGCCCTATAGGCGCAGCCTCCGCCAACACAAGAGGAGCCAAAAGCGCCAATCCCACAGATGCGGTACAAATCAACGCCCAAGAGGCGACACCGGCGCGGTGCAAAATACCAGAGAAAAAATTCCCCCCGGCATTCAGCGCAATGAAAATCGCCGTTACTACCGCAATTTGAAACATGTTGTCCGTTGACAACTCTCGAAAAATCTTTGGTAGAAAATTCGCAAAAACATAATATTGCGCCGAATATACTGCAAAACAGCTCGCCAGAACGGTCAGATAAAGCCAGCCATGGAGGCCCATCTGCGGTACAAAGGGCACTGTTTTGATGCCAGAATGTCTCTGCTGCACATCCAACCGCGCAATAAGCCAAGCCATGCCCAAAAGCGCAATGGCACTCACCACCCAGACGACACGCCAACTGAAGATCGGCAAGATCACAGCGCTGATGAGCAACATCACGCAGGTGCCCAGTGGCAAATACATCGCCCAATAGGCCATCGCTGCGCTGGCCTGTCCTTTCGGCGCCAATTGCCCAATGAGCGGCGGCAGGCATAAAACGCAAAGGATGAACCCAAGCCCCTCAAAAGCGCGGGTCACAAGCAGCCAGCTCACATCTGGGGTCATACCGCCCAAAAGACTGGCGCACATGCTGATCATCAACCCCGACAAAAGCATGGGTTTGAGCCCGAAAACCGACAGCGTAAAGGACAGCAGCACGGCGCAAACCGCGCCCATAACCGCAAAAAGCGATGCGACCCAGCCAGCCATAACCAAGTCAAACCCAAAGTCACTTTGTAAATAATTCAGGCTCAGAGGGATTTTACCAATCTGAAAAGCCGCGACCACCCCAGTGGCCACCAAAAGCGCCACCGGCCGCCAGCTTTCCACCGGTACAGCCCTTCGTGGAGGTTTCAATGATCGTCCGTCTTTGGGGCCCTGCATTAATCAGCCCTATTCTACCGGCGGCGTTCCGTGCGTATGGAAGGTCTCAATGGTTTTTAGCCCCCAAGCCTGCCCCTTTTTGCGCTCGCTCTCAGTCCAAACCACCGGCTCCCAATCGGGCGCCAAAATCAACCGAGCACCGGAATTTGCAAGTTCAATCCTATTGCCGGCAGGCTCCCAAATATAGAGAAAAAATGTGCCTTGGATGGCATGTTTATGGGGACCGGTTTCAATGTGAACACCATTTTCAAGGAAAATATCTGCGGCCCGCAATATATCCTCACGTTGATCTGTGGCATATGTGAGATGATGGAAACGGCCTGTGCCCGCGCCATGTTCTTCCGTACAGGCCAAATCATAGGTCTTATTATTCACGGTAAACCAACATCCACCGATCCGGCCATTGTCGAGCTGGATCATTTCTGTGACCCGGCTGCCAAGGCAGGTTTCCATAAATCGTTGAAATTCTTCAACATTAGCTGCCAAGAGGTTCAAGTGATCCAGGCGCCGGGGCGCGGCACCGCGTCCGTGATAGCGCTGAGCAATATTTTTTAGCGCTGGCTTTTCTACATCTGGGGCATGGTAACGCTGCGTCTCCCAGTAAATTTCAAAAACATGTTCGAAAGGATCTTTGAAGCGAAAGGCGCGCCCATGTCCCGGGTCGCCATCCACCCATCCGATCACCTCATAGCCACTGGCCTCAATTTTGGCGACACGCGACAGCAAGGCCGCTTCAGAGGAAGCCCGATAGGCAATATGCGCCACACCGGTGGTGTGATGCCGGGTCAATTTCAAACTGTGATGCTCATAATCATCAAAGGCGCGCAGATAGGCACTCGTTGCATCTTGCTCGGTGAGCGTGAGCCCATAAACGCGCGTGAAAAAATCCAAACTGGCGTCAAACTGATTTGTGTAAAGCTCTACATGCCCCAGATGTGCGATGTCATTCATCCGCCTATGCCCCCTGCTGCGAGCATCATGCCCGGTGTTGGCTCCTGGTTGAGGTGAGATCCGATCATGGTGCGCTCCCGGCTCTAGTTAAACATTGTATTGGGCAAGAGGAGTGAAATCTGAGGAAAGGCGATCAAGATCCCCAGCGTCACCAGCATGGCCAGCCAAAAGGGCAAGACGCCGCGGAAGATATCGGCCAAGGCCACTTTGGGGGCCACAGATTTGACGATAAACACATTGATGCCCACCGGCGGCGATATGAGCCCCATTTCTAATGTCAGCACGACCAAAACCCCAAACCAAATGGGATCAATACCCATTTGCAGGACCACCGGGAAAAATATCGGCAGCGTAAGCACCAACATCGCAAACCCCTCCAAAAAACACCCCAGGACCAGATAAACCAAGAGCATCAAGACCAAAGTGCCCAGCACGGGGATATCCAAGGCAATCAGCGCTTCGCCCACATAGGTTGGCACATGGCTGAGGGCGAGGAATGGATTGACCATATGGGCGGCGATCAAGATCAGCATGACCGTAGCTGTGGTCACAACAGAGGCCCGCGCCGCTTGCCAGAACGCGGACAGTGACAGGCTGCGCGTGACGATACCATAGATAATGACAAAAGCAGCGCCCACTCCAGCGGCCTCAACCGGAGAAAATAGCCCCCCATAGATGCCGCCAATGGTCGAGGCAATCACCAATAAAATCGGCAAGGCACCCGTGACTGCGGTCAATTTTTCAGACAATGACCTGCGCAGGCCGGGCGGGCCAGCTTCGGGGCGAAACCAGCAAATGATGCTCACCGTGATCACAAAGATGGCTAAGAGCAAAAGCCCAGGAAAGACACCGGCCAAAAATAAGCGACCGATGGATTGCTCGGTTAAAATTGCAAAAATAACAAAGCCCGTCGACGGTGGGATCAAGATTCCCAAGGTCCCCCCCGCCGCCACGACCCCGGTGGATAAACGTGGATCGTATCCATAGCGGTCCATTTCCGACAAGGACACTTTACCCATGGTGAGCGCAGAGGCCACGGACGACCCAGATAGCGCCGCAAAACCACCACAGCCCAAAAGGGTTGCCGATGCCAATCCACCGCGAATATGGCCAATGACGGCATAAGCGGCATTGTATAATTGCCGGCTCATTCCGGTTGTCGAGGCGATATTTCCCATCAGGATAAACAGCGGAACCACGACCAACTCACTGCTGGAGGCGAGCGTGAAGGTTTCCGACGACAAAAGCCCCATCGCTCCATTCCAACCGTTCAATGCCCAAATGCCCAAAAATCCGACCAGAAACATGGCAAAGGCAACGGGAACCCGCAGCACCAAGAGGATCAGAAGGGCAACAATACCGCTAAGACCGAGAGCTTCTGCACTCATGAGGCCGTCTCCTTTGTTGAAGGGCGGTCGACCCCAGGCAGGCACAACTCAACCGCACGCAGGGTCATGCCAAGGGCGGTAATTATAGAAAATCCAGCCAATCCCCACTGAAACCATGCTTTTGGCAAGCGCAACAGATTGGTTGAGAGGTTCAACATGACGCTCAACTTAGCGCTGTCGATAATCGCATAGGCAATAAAGGCAAAAACAACAGCGCCCAGAAGCGCGGCCAGAATATCAATTGCTCGGTTCAAGGCGGCGGGAAAGCGCGGCTCAAAGAGATCCACGGCGATATGTCCACGCTGGCGATCACAAAGCGCCATGGCGCCAAAGACCAAAACGACCATCGACATCGAAATCAAATCTTGCGAGCCATAAAGTGGCACGCCAAAACTTCGACCGATCACATCCACCAATATGACACCCACTTCGACGATAAGGCCCAAGGCGCCAAGGTTGGCGGACAAGCCAATCAGCCTGTCCGCCCAGATGCGCAAATGCGCAATCATCTTTATTTGGCCTGCATCGCAGCTTGCGCTGCTTGACCGCCTACCGCATCAACATATGCGCCGGTGACCGGTGCAATCGCCGCCGCAAAAGCCGCGGCTTCCGCTTCAGTCAGGTCAACGAATGTATTGTCATCAAGCAAACGAGCTGCGGCGACACCTTCAATCGCAGTTTCATTCCATGCGTCCTCTGCACTTTTCGACAGGGGCATTCCTCTGACATTGTCCAAAGCCGCGCGATGCTCTGCCGATAGGCTGTCATATTTCTTTTTGTTCATCACCGCGTAGAAGGACAAGCGACCAAGGTTCGCGCCAAAGGTGTAACTGTTGGCAACCTCGTCCAATTTAAAGTCATTCAATGTCGATGAGCCTGTAATGACCCCATCAATCAAGCCTGTTTGCAACGCATTGTAGACTTGGTTGATCGGCATTTGAACAGGCGTCGCTCCTAAAGCGGTGGCAACATCGGCCGCCGTTGCGCCCGCGACCCGCACCTTTAGCCCAGCCAAATCAGAGGGTTTACGGATCACATGGTCTTTCATGATAAACACATTGGGCTCAGACGTCCAAAGAGCGACAGGCACGGTGCCCGGGAATTCGCTGGCGAGGTGATCGCTGTAAGCCTTCCACATTGCCGCATAGCCCGCGTCCTCATTGCTCAACGTGCCGGGCAGCTCGACAATCATGGTTTTTTCAAATTGCGAGCTGGTATAGCCAGGCAGGCCCCAGGCAATATCGGCCACGCCTTGCACGACGCGCACATATTGCTCCACGGGCCCAGCGCCCAATTCACCGCCATGATAGCCGCGCACCGTCAATGCGCCCCCCGTCGCCGAATTGAGATCAACGTTCATTTTCTCGATAACCGAGGCATTCACTGTATGGAACGGTGGGGTAAAATTGGCAAAGCTCAACTCCTCTGAGCTTGCCGGCAGGGCCGCCAATGTTAAGGCGGATACTGCAAGTATATTGGCAAATTTCATCGTCTTTTCCTCCCAGGATCAACTTTTGTTGGTCTTATGTTGGCGCAGCGCCATAACAACACTGCGCCCGTTTTTATCAGTCAGCCTTTGTGCGCCAACTGTCTGCGTAATTCTCTCTTGCGTCCTTGGCATAGGGTGTTGCTGATACCCGCACGCGGATTTCAGTTTGCTGATGCGGTTCTGTAGAGGTTTTGCCGGTGGTTTCCGGTTCGCCCCATTTAAGGGTCAAAACATCCCCAATGTTCACATCCGCCGCCACGACGCCCAGGCTCAAAAAGCAGCGCTCATTGTAGCTGTAGCCATTGAACATGCTCATCCCGACCATTTTGTCGCCTTGCATCACCATATCCGCCGAAGAGGAGGCATAGTTTGGCTGCGGGAAATCGATCCATTTGAATGGCGTACCCTGTTCAAGGCCACTTGCGATGACTTTCAACACATCTTCGCGGTTCCATTCGAACGTCACCTTTTGGCGGTTTGGCGCATCTTTCAATTTAAGCAGCGCGTCCTTGCCGATGAAATTTTCTTTCTTCCAGCCAATATAGAAGCCATAGCCCAGCTCAAACGGGTTGACGTAATAGTCCGAGATCTCTTTCGACACAGCTACCACCAATCGAACCAGCCGCCTCATAGCTGTCAGCGCCCAACCAATCACGGTATTCCTGCATCATACCATCGCCGGTGTAAATTCCTGGCAAAGGCGATGGAATCCAGCCGGATTCCAGTGTGTTGGTCGAATAGGCACGGCTGCCCACCTGCACCAGATCAACGCCAATGTCGCGCGCCGCCTGCTGAATGGTGGATTGAATATAGTGTTTGTCGTCATAGGGTCCCCAAATCTCCAATCCTGGTGCCCCGGCCATCCCGTGCCGCAGCGCCTGCACTTTTTTGGAGCCCACATTGATCCAATCCACATGGAAGAACGGAATATCCGCCACCGGGCCACCATTGATTTTTTCAAAAATCGCCGGCGCATCCGGACCTTGGATCTGGAAACGGTAATGGGTGCGCAATACCCGCTCGCCATCCGGGCGGCTGTTGGAGCGCGGATCATGGAATAGGCGCACTTTCCAAGTGCCAATCGCCGCTTGAAACTTCACCCAATTTGCCGTTGGAGCGCGGCCCACCAGGATGAATTTATCCATGCGCTCGCGGAAAATAATCATATCCCCGATGACATGGCCCGCAGGGGTCACAGGCACAAAATGCTTGGCACGGTTGAGATCGAAATTGCCAAAAGCATTGATGCCTACGTAGGCAAGAAAAGCCTCTGCATCTGGCCCCTCGACAATCAACTCATCCATATGGTGCGTTTGATCAAACAGAACCGCAGACTTGCGCCAAGCGGCCTGTTCATTTCGCCAATTGGTATATTCTGGCGCAACCACAGGATAGACATACATGCCGATCTGCGAATTGCGCAGCATATCTACTGCATTCCCGTGGCTTTCGATTTTTGCACTTAAACTTGTCATAGAGTTCTCCAAGGACGTTATTTTTCAGTAAGAAGAGCCAGCCCAGGTACGTTTCTTGCCCGGGCCGGCTTTTGTTCGGTGAGATAGTTAAAATTCATCAAGGCCAGACGCGCGTGTTCGCGCGCCAAAGCCTCCGCACGGCTGCCTTCGCGGTTCTCAATAGCTTCAAGAATGGTGCGATGCTGCCGCTGAGCATGTTTCAAGGACTCCTGAAAATCCGGGATCAATTCCTGATCGCTCAAAAAGGCCGAAGGGGACGCCAAGGGCAGTTGAGCCATCCGGTCCAATTCGCGGATCATGAGCGCACTGCCAGACAGATGCGCAATAATATCATGAAACGCCCGATTGGCACTGACATAGGCGTCAAAATCAATCCCTCCGCTTTCACTCAAGGCCGTGTCAATCTGGCTCAGGATGGATTTCGCATGGGCGAGAAGATCTGGATCCGCGCCGCGCTCTGCCGCCATACGGGCCGCCGTGCCTTCGATGACCCCGCGGATTTGGATCGCATCCGCGATATCTTCTTTGGTAAAGCGCGCCACCCGGCACCCGCCCGTCGAAATCCGATCCAGCAAACCCTCCGCCACCAGCCGATCCATGGCTTGCCGCAGCGGGGTGCGCGAGATGCCCAATTGCTCAGAGACCGCGATTTCAGGCAGACGTTGACCGGTTTTGAATCGACCTGCCATAATCATAGATCGTAGCCCAATCAGAGCTTTTTCCGTTTGATTGAGGTGTTTTGATCCCAATGCCGCCTCCAAAACCAATCTGTCTTACGTTGTTTGCTCTCAAAATTGTATACAATTGTCCCGACATTGAAAGTGATTCTTTAAAATGGACGGAATTTATCGCAAATCTACGACGTCATCGCACAATATTGTATACATTAATCAGGTTTGACGGCCGAAAAAATCCGCGCTTACCCCGACCCGAGCGCTTTGAAAATCAAACTCAATACCATCACAAATAAAAGAATTTGGATAATTTCATCAAACCGCTCCGCTGGGAACTTCGATATGATCCACTCACCAAACGGCATGCCTATAAAGATCAGCGCCGTGCCAATCACCCCATATCCCGCCAACTCCAGCGTTAACAATTCGTAGTGCACCAGCAGGGGCATTTGCACCAAAGACATGGCAACAAAGAACATGGAAACCACTGCAATAAAACCAGAGCGTGACAGCTTAATGGCATTCAGAAAGGTTATAGACACAGGCGCCGAGATACCCGCCGCCCCCTGCAACGTCCCAGCAATAAACCCAACCAACGGCCCAACTCGCTTGGCGACTGGCAGAGGAAGGCTCCAATCCGGCTTGACCCTGCGAAAGATCAAATAGGCAATCACAATAGCGCTGAGTATCACAGACAAGAGCGCAGGCGGCAGATATGCCAAGCCCAAAGTGCCCACCCCGGCCCCCAGGAGCCCGGCGCCCGCAAAAATCCAAGCAAAGCTGCCTGTGACTTGATGGCTTCGAAATTTCCAACTTTGCCAAACATTGGACAGGAAATTCGGCACCGTGAATGCAGCCACCGCTGTCGGCACGTCGTAAAGTAAGGAGATGATCGGTATGGCGATTATAGGTGCACCCGCGCCTGTTGCCCCCTTAATCATGCCGCCAAAGTAAAAAGCGAGCACCAAACAAACTATATTCACCCATTCCATCGCTTGCCATCCAACTAAACACCCCAAAGGCTCCGCACCCCCTTGTCGAGGCCGCATACCGCTGCGCTGGCATGGCATATAACTTCAGCCTCATCAATTGATGCCGCGCATAGAACGCACAAAAAGCCCTTAGGTCATTCAATGAATTCACCTCCAGGGATCGTCAAATTGTATACATTATGGTGGTTTTCTTGGCGAATTTCGCGAAAATACGGTAAGAATCACTTGCCGAACAAAATTTCTGTATGCAATCTGACATCACCTCTGCGCATGTTCCGACCACTATGAAAGAAACTCTCCGTGTCAAAACGCAAATTCCACCACTCCGGCCAGGCCCGCTTTTGGACGTCATCTTCAAGGACGAAACCAAAGATGTGTTGCGGGACCCAAGGGTTATCTCTGGCCGGTGACCTGGGCGGTCTTGCGCATAAGCCTCGGCGTCGCGCAGCGGTGGCTTTTCCAGCCTGAAACCACTTCTAGAAAGAGGTTATACGATGACTGATCAAAAATCTGCCCTGGTTGTTTCTGCCCATTCCGCTGATTTCGTCTGGCGCTGCGGCGGGGCCATCGCCTTGCACCAGAAACAGGGCTATGACGTCACCGTGGTCTGTCTTTCTTACGGCGAAAGGGGCGAAAGTGCAAAGCTGTGGAAACAAGACGGCATGACCCTGGAGCGGGTCAAAACCGAGCGGCGGATCGAAGCCGAGACTGCGGCTGCCGCCCTCCATGTGCACGACATCCAATTTTTTGATTTGGGCGACTACCCATTGGAATTGACCCGCGATGATAAATACAAGCTGGTTGATGTGATCCGGGCAGTGCAGCCTGATTTCATGCTTAGTCACTCCAAGATCGACCCCTATAACACCGATCACGCCTATGCGACGCAAGTCGCCCTTGAATGCCGTATGATCGCCCAAGCCTGGGGTCATAATCCTGGGCAAAAAGTGCTTGGAGCGCCGCAACTCTATCTATTTGAACCCCATCAAACCGAACAAATGGCGTGGAAGCCTGATACCTTCCTCGACATCACACCTGTTTGGGATCAAAAACGCGTGGCCATTGAATGTATGCGCGGTCAAGAACACCTCTGGGAGTATTACACCCGTGTCGCCCAACAAAGGGCCAACCATTTCAAACGCAATTCAGGCGGGCAATCTGGTGGCCGCGATTGCAAATATGCCGAAGGGTTCCAGTCAGTGTTTCCCCGCACGATCGACACGTTATGAGCCGCCGCGCGGGCCTCAGTCATCCTGAGCGATACACAGATCAAGGGCCACTTAGTTTGGCAAACGGGCTGACGCAAACCGCAACCGCTTTTGCGCCCCTCAAAAGGAGACACCGACATTGACATCTCTTAAATCCTCCCAAAATCACGGCGTCTTGCCAAAGCTTAAGGGCGCTTGACGTGAACGTGGTTGTCCAGACTGTCGCGCGCGCCGATCCTGAGGTCATCGACAGGCTCGCACGCGCAGGTGTTGCCACGGTCCATGAAGCCCAAGGCCGCACCGGGATGTTGGCCAGCTACATGCGGCCAATTTATCGCGGGGCGAGCATCGCAGGATCTGCGCTCACAATCCTGGCGCCACCGGGCGACAACTGGATGCTCCATGTGGCAATTGAACAAATCCAGGCTGGTGACATTCTGGTTCTGGGCACGACACAGCCATCCGACGCGGGCTATTTTGGGGATCTTCTGGCGACATCGGCAATGGCGCGCGGGTGCCGCGGTTTGATCATCGATGCGGGTGTGCGCGATGTACGGGATCTTGAAGCGATGGGCTTTCCGGTTTGGTCAAAGGCGATTTCAGCCCAGGGCACCATTAAGGAAACCTTGGGATCTGTGAACGTTCCCATAATCTGCGCCGGTGTTGAAGTTGAGGCCGGCGATGTGATGGTCGCAGATGATGACGGAGTCTGCCTCGTCAAACGCAACGATGCGGCTGAGGTGTTGAAAGCCGCTCAAAAACGCCTCGCCAATGAGGAGCTCAAACGCGCGCGATTGGCCAAAGGTGAACTTGGCCTTGATATGTATAACATGCGCGCGCAGCTGGAGGCCAAAGGGTTGAAATATGTCTAGTGGGATCCCATGCATGTGGATGCGCGGCGGCACGTCTAAGGGCGGATATTTTTTGGCATCCGACCTCCCGGCAGACCCCGCGGAACGCGATCTATTGTTGTTGTCGATCATGGGCTCGCCTGATCCGCGCCAAATAGACGGCATGGGCGGGGGCGATCCTCTGACCTCCAAGGTCGCAATCGTCGCACCATCCAGGCGGCCGGGCATTGATGTTGAATATTTATTTTTGCAAGTTTTTGTCGAGGAAGGCCGCGTCAGTGATGCACAGAACTGCGGAAACTTGCTGGCTGGCGTGGCCCCATTTGCCATTGAGCGCGCATTGGTCACCGCGCAAATCGGCGAAACACCCGTGCGCATTTTCATGCAAAACAGCAGCCAAGTTGCAATCGCGCGTGTTAAAACGCCAAACAAACGCGTCACCTACTCTGGGGATGCCCGCATTGACGGCGTTCCTGGCACATCTGCGGCCATAGCCGTGACGTTCGAAGACACAGAAGGATCCAGCTGTGGCGCAGTTTTCCCGACCGGGCAGCCCATAGATACGATCAACGGCATTGAGCTCACCATGATCGATAATGGCATGCCCTGCGTACTGATGCGCGCAATCGACCTCGGGCTAACCGGTACAGAGGCGCCGAGCACGCTTGAGACGAACGCAACCCTACGTGCGCGCCTCGAAGCCATTCGCCGCATCGCCGGCGCCCGCATGACACTCGGCGATGTGGCCCGCAAAACGGTCCCAAAGATGACGATTATCTCACCGCCCCAAAATGGCGGCGCCATTACCACCCGAACGTTCATTCCCCACACATGTCATAAAGCCATTGGCGTTTTGGGCGCTGTGAGTGTCGCGACGGCCTGTCTCACAAAAGGCACCGTCGCAGAGGGCTTGGCCGAATTTGATGCAACGGATCTGATGACCCTGTCCATTGAACATCCAAGCGGCGAAATGACAATTATGGGCCGCACTGAGAATGGTCAGCTCGTCGACATCGAAGTCTTGCGCACCGCCCGAAAACTGATGGATGGTGCGGTTTTGCGTCCAGCAAAAATGTTGCAACATAAAACTAGACTCTCTGGACTATATCAGGTCCAATCGAAAAAAAAGGTCCGGACGCGAATGAGGCCCACGGCCAGCCCAAATTGTTGGTCGTTTGTTTAATTAGTCACCTGGGAGGACATAATGTTCACAAGAACTCTGAGAAAACTTGCCACAGTCGCGACGGCTATGGCTCTCTTTGCATCGGGCGTACAAGCGGCCGATGTTATAAAAATTGGCGCAATTGCACCCAAAACGGGCGGTTTGGCCGGCGGTGCGGTGGTGACGCAATGGCCCAATGTTGAATTATGGGTTAACCAAGTCAATGCGCGCGGCGGTTTGGATGTCGGCGGCAAAATGATGCAAATTGAGCTGATTGAATATGACGATAAAACCAATCCTGGCGAACATATCAAACTGGCTCAACGCCTTGCGACACAAGACAAGGTCGATTTTATCGTGGCGCCCTATGGCACCGGATTTAACATTGCGACCGCGCCCATTTACGGAAAATTTGGCTACCCAATGATCGCCGTATCAGCCATCACCGATAAAATGGAAGAGCTGACACAGCGTTATCCAAACCTGTTCTTTACCCTCGGGACAACAACGGCATTCGTGCAGGGCGTGACCGAAATCTTGGTCGAGCAGCGCGCCGCAGGCACGATTGGAAATGAGGTTGCAATGGTCAACGTTGCCGATGCCTTTGGGATTGAATTGGCCGACCGCGCGCGGGAACTCTTCGCAGCAGAAGGTTTTGACATTGTTTATGACAAATCTTACCCCCTGGGCACTCCAGATCTTTCACCGGTTATGAAGGGCGCGAAAGAGAGCGGTGCAAAAGCCTTTATCGCCTGGTCCTATCCACCCGACAGCTTCGGTTTGGCCGAGCAAGCGATCATCGAAGATTTGGATGTAAATGTCTATTATTCCGCCGTTGCAACGAGTTTTCCAGCGTTTAGCGGTGTTTACGGCAGCAAAATCAATAATGTGCTTGGAGCCGGCGGAACCAATGTAGATGATCCGGCAATCGCAGCCTATCGCGCAGCACATTCTGAGATTACCGGCAAAACTGCGGACTATTGGGCCTCTGCCAATACCTATGCGGCTTTGCAAATTTTGGAACAAGCAATCGTCGGCGCTGCGACTTTGGACCGCGACACGGTCACGCAATATATCAAGGATAACAGTTTCGACACAGTGATGGGCGATTTGAGCTTTAAGAACAATTTTTCCGATACGTTTTGGTCAGTTGGCCAATGGCAAGACGGCGTATTTCGAGGCGTTAAAGGATCCAACGTCGAAGGTGCCGTTGATGTCCGCCTAAAAGATGGCTGGAAATAATATAGAGCAAATCCCCGGCGCGCCGACCGCGCCGGGGAGAAACAAGCATCATGCAATTCATCGATATAATTATTTCGGGCCTCCTGCTTTCAGGCACCTATGCGCTGGTCGCTATGGGTTTGAATCTACAATATGGGGTCGCGCGCATTATGAATCTCGCAAATGGCGAGGTTTTGGTCTTTGGCTCATTGGCCGCATTTTGGCTTTACACATCAAGCCAGATTAGCCCGCTTTTGACGATTTTGATCGTGATACCCATCAGTTTCATTGGGAACCTTTTAATTTATAACCTTTTATTGGCTCCCCTGGTGCGCCGCTCCAAATCTAGGGGAGCGCTCGAAGTGGATAGCATTCTGGCAACCTTCGGCATGTCCTTCATCTTGATTGGCATAATGACTTCCATAGAGGGTGGCTTTTTCGCCTATAAATATCTCAGCGAGCCCATCCAAATTCTCGGGTCAACAACCTCATTGAGCCGATTGGTGGCGTTTTTAATCGCCACATTGATCGCCCTTGTGCTGTATCTGTGGCTCAATAAAACACGCTCCGGCGTTGCGGTTCGCGCCGTCTCTGTGTCGACCGAAGCGGCAGGACTGGTGGGCATCAATGTGCCAAGACTATCGGCCGTCGCCTTCGCCATAGGTGGAGCGATAACGGCCGTCGGTGGCGCCCTGATTTCGACCTTTATCACGCTGGATGCATCCATCGGTGTGGTGTTCACGCTTAAGGCGCTGATCATCGTTATCATGGGCGGCGTCGGCGAAATTCGCGGTGCGATCATTGCGGCCATTATTCTCGGAATTGTAGAAACCACCGTGGCTACATTGGTCGACCCTGGCCTGACCTTAGCTGCTGCTTACTTCATCTTCGTTTTGATCTTACTGTTTCGCCCGCAGGGCCTGTTTGGAAGGCGCAACACATGAAAGCCTCAACTGTTCAAGAATTGATCATTGCAGCAATCCTTGCGTTTTTAGCAGCGCTTTGGCCCTTAGTTGTGGATATTTATTGGCTGGGCATTGGCGTTGATGTCATGATGTATGTCGCGCTGGCCACATCCTGGGTCCTCTTTTCCGGGCCAACACATTACATCAGCCTCGCAACAGCCGCTTTTTTCGGCATTGGCGGTTTTTTGGTGGGCTCAGGCATGAGTGACTATGAGGCCAGTTTTTGGTCCATGGCGGCTTTGTCGGCCTGTGTTGGGGCGGTTTTAGCGGCGTTGATTGGGCTCGCCACGCTCCGCCTCTCCGGCGTCTACTTTGTCATCTTCACCTTGGGCTTGGCAGAAATGATCCGCAATTTGGTCTCCTGGATCCAAAATAACTTTTTGGGATCACGGGGTCTTTATGTCTTTACCGATTTCACCGACAAACATCTCTATTGGATGCTGCTGGGTGTTGCCGTGGCGGTCTATCTTTTAGGCTGGATCATCAGCCGATCTCGGCTGGGTTTTGCACTTCGAATTATTGGCGGTGATGAAACTGTGGCGCGGCATGTCGGCATAGATACAGCTACGGTCAAGGTGATCCTATTCACCACGACCGGATTTTTCGCTGCGCTTGTCGGCGCCATCATTGCCCCACGCTGGAGCTATATTGAGCCCAACCAAGTCTTCTCACCACAATTGAGCTTCTTTGTGGTGATCATGGCACTTTTGGGCGGCGCAGGCCGGCTTTGGGGGCCAGTTGTCGGGGTCATCCCCTTCTTGCTGATTTGGAACTGGGTCGACACGAACTTTCCCAACCAATCCATATTGGTGCTGGGCATTGCCTTTTTGGTGATTGTGTATTTCCTTCCCCATGGCGTGGTTGGACGGCTTGAACAATTGCGCATCTGGTCGAGGACTTTGAAATGAGACACAAGACTCAATCTGTGCTCTCTGTGCAAGGCGTGACTAAACGCTTCGATGGGCTGGTGGCTGTCTCGAAAATGTCTTTTCATGTAGCCGCGCAGGAGATGGTTGGGGTGATTGGCCCGAATGGCTCTGGCAAAACCACAATGATGAATTTGATTTCTGGCGTCTACACCCCAAGCGAGGGGGGGATTTCTTTGCACGGGCGCCAGATCTCTAATCTGCCACCGCAACACATTTGCCGTGAAGGGATCGGACGCACCTTTCAACTGGTACGCCTTTTGCCGGGCCTTACTGTTTTAGAAAATGTCAAAGCCGGGGCGGTGTTTGGGCATAAACGCCGCTGGGGTCGCGATGCAGATCAATTCGCCTTGGAGATGCTGGAGCGCGTCGGCCTAGAGGGGCAAAGCCATGCGCCCATTTCTACGCTCACATATATTGATCAAAAGCGTGTTGAACTGGCGCGCGTATTGGCCGGGGAACCCGAAGTTCTCCTTTTGGATGAATGGCTCGCTGGTCTCAACCCAACGGAATTGGAAACTGGAATCCAACTTATTCATGATTTGCGTGATGAGGGGAGAACTGTCGTGATGGTCGAACACGTAATGGATGCCATCAGATCGCTGTGCGACCGTTGTGTGGTCATGTCTTCCGGGACCAAAATAGCCGAAGGCACACCCGAAGAAGTCCTGTCCGATAAAGAAGTCATTAAAGCCTATCTGGGAGATGACAATGCTTGACGTGCGAGGGCTCAGCGCGGCCTATGGGCAACATCCAGCTTTAAATGAAGTGTCACTCAGCGTTGGACCCGGTGAAATTGTGGTCATTTTGGGGGCCAATGGGGCCGGGAAATCAACTCTGCTCAGAGCTATTGCCGGAATATGCGAAGGCCGAGTTTCCGGCCAAGTGATGCTGAATGGCGCATCGCTTACCGCGCTCAACTCAGATCAAATTGTTGAGCAAGGCGTGGCGCTGGTGCCAGAAGGGCGGGCAATATTTGGCGATTTGACGGTCAAGGAAAATTTGCTACTCGGCGCCTATTCCGCCCGCGCCCGCGCCGATGAGGGGCAAAATCTTGAGCGTGTCTTAAATCTCTTTCCCAAATTGATTGAACGGCAAACTCAAATCGCGCGTACCATGTCTGGTGGCGAACAGCAGATGGTGGCTATCGGCCGTGCAATGATGTCAGCGCCGGATATATTAATGCTGGATGAACCCTCATTGGGCCTGTCTCCGCTATTGTGCCGGGAATTGTTCCAAAACCTTGCTGTCGTCAAAGATCTGGGCATTGGCGTTTTGCTGGTTGAACAGAATGCCAAACAAAGTTTGGCCATCGCCGATCGCGGATATCTACTGGAAAACACCCGTATCACACGCGAAGACAGCGCGGCGCAGTTGCGCTCCGATCCCTCAGTTCAAAAGGCATTTTTAGGGGCTAACAACACTACGCGCAATCAGCCGCCGCCTCAGACGATTGAGACGCAGCCTGTGGAGCCGCGCTTTACCCCAGGCCCGGCTTTGCCGCGCAGGAGCGCCGAACAGCTGATTGGAGGCTCGATTGAGGATCTCATTTCATCAGCCAGCGAAGCATCGACGCGGGCCTTGACCTCTCCGTCAAGCAGCAGTGTTAAGCAGGCAGAAAAGGTGGCGCAATCGCGCCTGGAGTCCGTGTTGAAAGATATAGAATCCGCCGCCGCCGCCGCTCGCCGTCAGAGGCCGGCCTCGCGCCCGACCCACGTCGCCTCTCCATCGCCACAGCTCGTGCCACACGAAGACGGCCCACCTCCGCCTGTGGTTGAAATTTACAAACGCCCGCACGTCGAAGTCTTTCGCAGACGTCCATCGGGCCAATTTGAAAGGGAGTAACATGCTCGATAGCACCCACACGGCCGAAAATATAAAAGGCCTCTTCATCAATGGGCAATGGCAACAAACGAGCGGTCATTTTGACGATCTCAATCCGTCCGACGGTCAGGTTTGGGCGCGGGTGCCCAATGCCTCAGTAACGGAAACCAAGCAGGCGATTAACGCGGCCCAGCAAGCCTTCCCCGCATGGTCAGCTCTGAAATTTCAAGAGCGCGCTGAATATATGTTGAAAATCGCGGCGGCGATCGAACGCAAGGCAGATCAATTTGTCAACGCCGCCCAATTTGAAGGTGGCGGCTGGTATGGCAAGGGCATTTATGAGACCAAGGCCATGCCGGAGATATTCAAGGCCGCAGCCGCTTTGTGCTATGCTCCAATTGGAGAGATCCTGCCTTCGTTAAACGGTAAAGTCAGCCAAGCAATCAGAACCCCTATGGGGGTCATCGGGGTCATAAGTCCTTGGAATGTTCCAGGTATTTTGGCCGCACGTCCGTTTTCTTTCGCAATGGCCATGGGCAATACCATCGTTCTCAAGCCTTCGGAAGAGACACCCTATATGGGCGGCATTTTCTTCGCTGAGGTTATGGAAGAAGTGGGACTGCCCCCCGGAGTGTTCAACGTCATTACCTGCTCACGCGATAACGTGGCATCGGTGGGCGATGAAATGGTCGATAATCCGACGGTGAAGGGTGTGGCATTTACAGGCTCAACCGCCGTTGGCAGGCGCATTGCCGCCAAATGTGGCGCGCATTTGAAAAAAGCCTGCATCGAGCTCGGAGGTAAAGACAGCCTCATTGTCTTGGATGATGCGGATATGGACAGAGCGACATCCGCTGCAAGTTTTGGCGCCTTTATGCATCAGGGCCAGGTGTGTATGAGTGTGGAAAAAATATTGGTCCAAGACAGCGTCTATGACAGTTTTATGCAAGGGTTTGTGGCCCGCGCGGCCAAATTGAAAACTGGCAATGTTGCCGATAAATCGAACGTTATCGGACCCTTGATCAATGATCGTCAGGCAGAGCATGTGAAATCTCAATTGCAAGATGCCCTGGCCAAAGGCGCGAAACTTGCGCTGGGTGGCACTGTGAATGGCCGCTTTGTTGAACCTACAATTTTGACTCATGTAAATCCAAGCATGGATATTTGGCGGGATGAAACCTTTGGTCCCGTTGCAATCGTCAGCCGCTTTCACACAGATGCAGAGGCAATCGCGATGAACAATGATACCGAATACGGTCTCTCCTGTGGGATCATCACAAGAAATGAACATCGCGCGATAGACATGGCGCAGAGCCTCGAGACGGGCATGTGCCATGTCAATTGCGCACCGATCAACGATGAAGCCCACGCCCCCTTTGGTGGCACAAAGGCAAGCGGATTAGGCCGCTATGGCGGGCGATGGTCGTTAGAAAGCTTTTCTGAAACGCGATGGATCACCCTAGACCGTGGTCAAAAACCCTTCCCACCTGTGTTTTAATCATGCGCGATTTAGTCAAAGGAAAACGCATTGTCGTCACGGGCTCCTCTTCTGGCATTGGTTGGGAGACAGCGCGCCGTTTAACGGAGCAAGGGGCAGAGGTGCTCGGGATAGATATGACCAAAAACTTCGACCATGTTGAAGAATTCTATCGCGCAGATCTGTCCGACCCCCGCGCAATCGACGCGCTTATTGATGTCTTACCCGATAGGATTGACGGGTTGGTCAATAATGCCGGCCTGCCTCCCACCAAGACTGCAGACCTGCTGCTTCGGGTGAACCTCGTTGGTTTGAAACGCTTAACTTATGGGCTCATCCCAAAACTCGCGGAGGGTGCCAGCATTGTGAATGTCGCCTCACTCGCCGGGATGGGCTGGCCCGACTCTGTCGATGCGATCAAAGCCGCCGAGCATTTAGATTTCTACAATCTTGACGCATTCATCGCGCAATGGAACGTCACATCTGACGGCGGGCGAAGCTATTTCTTTTCGAAAGAAGCGCTTATCGCTTGGACCATGCAAAACCGATGGACCTGGCGAGACAGGGGCATCCGCATGAATTGCGTCAGCCCCGGCCCCGTCGATACTCCAATTCTTGATGATTTCCTCCAAACCCTGGGAGCCCGGGCGGAGGAGGATCGTCGGATCATGGACCGCCCGGGCCGCGCGGAAGACATCGCGCCCGTGATTATGTTTTTGTTAAGTGACATGACCAGCTGGATTCGCGGGACAAATATCCCGACAGACGGCGGCATGGCGTCAAACATTCTGTGCAATAAGCATAGTTTATAAGGAGAGAGAATATGAGTTTCTTAGGCTGGATAATTCTCGTGGTCATCTGTGTGGCCGTTTTCATTGCCCTTGCAGCATGGTGGTATGACCGTGCCACAAATGAAGTGGCCCTCCTGCGAACCGGGATCGGTGGTCGGCGCGTTGTGATTGATGGCGGGGTCATTGCAATCCCCTATTTTCACGAAATCAGCCGCATCAATATGCAAACCCTGCGCCTGGACGTCAGCCGTCATGGGGAGGCCTCATTGATTACGCAAGATCGTTTGCGGGTCGATGTCGGCGCGGAGTTTTATGTGTCCGTATCCCCCAATGCCGATGCGATCACACGCGCCGCGCAAACCTTAGGAAAACGCACATTCCAACGCGATGAGCTTCGCAATCTGATTGATGGCATGATGGTTGACGCGCTCCGCTCTGTCGCAGCGCGAATGACCATGGATGAATTGCACGAAAATCGCGCCCAATTTGTGGCCGATGTGCGCGACGGGTTGAAAGACACTTTGGCGCGTTACGGGTTGCAATTGGACAGTGTGTCCCTAACTGGCCTGGATCAAACTCCCTTCTCCGCGCTTGATGAAAATAATGCTTTCAACGCCGTAGGCATGCGCAAACTTGCTGAGGTGATTGCCAAATCGAAGAAAGAACGCGCCGAAATCCATGCCGATAGCGAAGTCTCTGTTCGCCGTGCAGCGATGGAAGCCTCACGCAAGAGCCTGGAGATTGATCTCGAAGAACGCCGGGCGCAAATCGCGCAACAACAAGAGATTGAAACCCTCGCTGCGGCACAAATTTCTGAAATCGCACGGCAAAAGGCCGAAAGTGAGCGGGCCTCAAGTGAAGCAAAAATCCAAATGGAGACATTCATTCAAAAAGCTGAGGTCGAACGGGAACGCGATATCCTGATCGCCGAGCAAGAGAGTAAAATCGCCGTTTCTGCCAAAAGCACTGAAGAAAGCAAAGCGCAGGCCTCGGCGGATCTCGCCCGTGCAGAGGCGGTCAAAGCCCATGAAACGATTGGCACAACCCGCGCCATCGCCGAGGCCAATCGCCGGGCTGAATTGGCGAAACTATCGGCACAATCTGAAGCCGCAAATACGGCGCTGCGCGCATCGATTGCCGCGGAAAATGAGAAATCCACAGCAAAAGATAAAGCGGCGGCCATTCGCGAGTTGGCGGCCGCAGAAAAAGCCGCACAGATTGCCCAATCGGAAGCCAATCGCGCGCATATTGAGGCAGAAAATGCCCGGTCTGACAATATGATCGCGATGGAGCTGGAGAAAAGCCGGCTCAACGCCATGCCCAAAATCATCACTGAAATGGTGAAGCCAGCAGAGAAGATAAAGTCTATCAACGTGAATCATATCTCTGGCATGGGTCATGGGGTGAGCTCTGGTGGAAAAAGTGATCCGGTCGGGCTGGCGATGGACTCCATCATGGATATGGCCGTCCAATTGCCTCTGCTCAAGAAAATTGGGGATCAGATGGGGGTCTCTTTTGACGAAGTCGCAGATTTCAGCAAGAAGCCAAAAGACTAGGACAAAACCAAAGGCCCAGGCAGCTCACACGGCCGCAGCACCCCCACACAGGCTGGCATCCTCCTGCAATGTGGTTAATGCATGTCTGAGACGGCACAGCGTAGATCAAGCAGTACCTGGCGCTTTTCGGTTCTTATGATGCCAACTGCACGTTGGAGCGCCGCCGGCAGCTCGCGCCCATCTTCGATCCGTTCGGCATGCGCCCGTGACGCGCGCGCGATGGCGGCGAAGTCTGGAAGCGGTTCAAGCGAAGTCAAAGGAACGGTGTTTGACATCGCAGCCGAACCGTCAGGATAGCCATTCACCACAGACCGGCGCACAGCATTCCACATTGCATTATTCTTGATGATCGTGAGAATGGGCAGGCGCAAAGCCTCTGCGATTTGGTGGCAAGCCACGGGATTGGCGAACATATAACTGCCATCACCCATACATGCGATTGTCAGCCGGTCCGGTCGCATCAATTGCGCGCCAAGCGCGGCAGGCATCGCCCAGCCCAGCCCTCCTGCGTGGACGTTATTGAACAGCCTGTTCGGCCCCTTCAGTGTCATATATGCGGGCAATAGGCCCAATTCAGAAAATGCAACGGCCTCCTCGTCCATAATCTCAGACACGCAGTGGCTGATCCATTCAGCGCTCATTGGATTTGTATCGCCTGCCTTGGCTTTGACTTGGGCCGCGTCCCGCCTCTGCGTTGCCGATTGCGCAAGAGCTTTGCTGCGCTGTCCGGCTGCCGACGGTGCCCGCGCCGCGCGGTCAACTGCGAGAATCGCCTCGACAGAATCTGACGAAATGGCAAGATCGGTCCTAAATCCACGCACTGGCATACGCGCGAAATGAGGATCCGGGCCAATGTGTACGACAATGGTTTCTGGACCTGGGGCATTGGTTGCCTCAATCCATGGTGTATCACTATCAAGGACGATAATAAGGTCGGCATCACTTGGCCCGCTGGCATGATAGCCCTGCAAAGCCGGATCGTTTGACGGCAGGACATTGCGCAGCAAAAAAGGTTCAAACACCGCAATCCCATGTTTCGCTGCAAGGGTTGAAAGCGCCCTCGAAAGACGCCCTTCAGTGTCACCGCGCTGGCAAATGATCACGGGGTTCGAGGCCGTTTCAAGAAGACGCGCAAGTTTGATGATGGCCTCTGGATCGGGCAAGATCTTGGTCGCAGAGGGTGGCATCGGATGATGCGTTTGCGTGATTTCTGGCACTATTTCGGACAAAGGTTCTTTCGGGAGTGAGAGGTAAACGGGGCCTTGAGGCTCAGAGGTTGCCAATGACATGGCTCGCACAACAAGTTGTTTTCCCTGCTCAGGATAGCGCATTTCGTAACTATATTTCACCAAATCCCGAACGAGAGACGTCTGGTCAAACATCTCTTGACCATATTGGATCGGCGTCATTCGCGCGCCCTTGCGGCCGCGCTCTGAAATCGGTGTGCGACCTGACATGACCAACATCGGGATATTGTCAGACGCCGCGTTGATCACACCCATCACGGAATTGGCGAGCCCCACATTCACATGCACCATCACCGCCTGGGCGCGACCTGTGACCAAGTAAGCGCCGTGAGCCATTGCGACGGCGGCGGTTTCATGCGGTATCGTCAATGCAACAGGCGCCGCAGATGGATCACGCCGCGCGAGAGCTTCGATGATCGGCGGAAAATCCGTACCGGCATTTGCGAACATATATTGAATGCCAGATTGCGACAGCCCCTCCAGCAAAGACTCCGCGCCCGTTTGTTCGTGACTATGGTCCATCTCTTATCCCTTGCGCCTGAATAAATTTATTAGGCCTTGTCGGATCGCAAAATTCAAGTAATTTGGTGGATAATCTCACATTGTGGGATTTTAAGAGTTTACTTCGGCAAACCGAAGACAATCTGGGAGGATTACTAATGAAATTTTTATGTACAGCCGCCGCCTTTAGTGTGGCCGCGCTCGTGGGGAGCACCGCATCTGCGCAGAACGTTGGAATTGCGACGTCCAATCCGGGATCTCTGTTCCATAATATAGGAACCGCGGTCGCGAATGCGGCGAATGCAAACGGTCTCAACACGACGATTCAACCCGCAACAAGCCCAAACCAGTTCATTCCCTTCGTCAATGACGGTGGCATCGAATTCGGCGTGGCGAACCTGCAAGAGGTGAATTATTCGATCACGGGCGAGGCCTGGTGGAACGGTAATAAGAATGAAAACATCCGCGTCGTTGGTCAGTTGCAACCTTTGGTCGAGGCCATCTTTGTGCGCAAAGACAGCGATATCATGACAGTTGGCGATTTACGCGGTAAAGCCATGACCGATGGATATACCGCGCAGAATACGATTTTGCCTCAGCTCTCTGCATTTTATGCCACAGCAGGCATGACACGCGATGATGTTGAACAGGTTTCGGTGGCCTCTGTGGTTGCGGGCGCAAATGCCTTTATGGCGGGCGATACGGTCGGGTTCATCTTTGCGCATGGCGCTGGCAAGGTGCGTGAAGCAGATGCCGCCGTGGGCGGTTTGCGTGCTTTAGGCGTAGATGACACCAGCGATGCGGCCCTTGCGGCGGCGCGTGCGCATTGGCCAACGGCCTTCTTCAAAGAGCTCAAAGCGGGCGCAATGCCAGGGGTTCTGGAAGATGATACTTACATCGCTTTCCCGCAAGTTGTCTTTACGCATGCAGGTGCTTCAGATGAGGCGGTCTACCAAATGGCCAAAGCGATGTATGAGCAGGGCAAAGTCATGGGTGAAACATTCCCACCTATGCGCGCGTTCAAACCGGCTGACATGCGCGGAGACATCGGCATTTCAGAATTCCATCCCGGTGCGATCCGTTTTTATGAAGAAGTCGGGTTGAAATAAACGTCGATGAAAGACACCGCGCAAATTCAAGAGGGCGTTCGCGGCCTCTTGCCTGGGGGGTGGAGCACGCTCAGCAATGCGCTGGCGGCTCTGCTGACCTTGATGGCCATAGGCTGGGCGATGTCGTTCCAGCGCCAAATCGGTCTTGATCTTTATCCTCAGCAATTCTTTGCGGCGATGTTGGCTTTGACTTTGGCATTGGCGTTTTTGACGCTGCCGTTCAGACGTGGCATAAACCGCCCAAAGGCGCCCTGGTACGATGTGGTACTGGCTTTGATCAGCTTGATTGCCGTTGGATATATTGCAGTGCGTTATCCTGACCTGGTGTTGATGATTTTCTCACGCCCACCAGAGCTTTGGATCCCCAGCGTGCTCATTGTTCTATTGACGCTCGAAGCCCTGCGGCGCGCCTGTGGATGGGCTTTAGTCATCATCATTATGGCTTTCCTGTTTTACGCTTTATTTGGCGATCTCTTCCCCGGAAGACTTCAGGGCCGCGCACAGAACTGGCAATTGCTTGCAGGCTATATGGCTGTAGACTCAAACGGCATCCTTGGCTTGCCCATGTCTGTCGCCACAACCATCGTGGTCGCCTTTATCTTCTTTGGTGTTTTGCTTGGCGTCACAGGCGGGACTACTTTTTTCACAGATGCTGCGATGATTGGGATGGGGCGATATCGTGGTGGATCAATGAAAATCTCAGTGCTCGCCTCTGGCTTGTTCGGTTCCATCTCAGGCTCTGCCGTGGCAAATGTTGTGGGCACAGGCGTTGTGACGATCCCGATGATCAAGAACGATGGTTATCCCGCGCATAAGGCCGGCGCGATTGAAGCGGTCGCCTCCACGGGCGGGCAATTGATGCCGCCTGTCATGGGGGCTGCGGCCTTCTTAATGGCTGAATTTCTGGCAGTTCCATATTCTGCAATCGTGTCAGCAGCGCTTATCCCAGCGCTCCTCTATTACGTTTCGTTGTTCATTCAAGCGGATCTTGAAGCCGCCAAACTTGGCATTCGCCCCGTGTCAAAGGATCAAATCCCTTCAGGGCGAAAAGTATTGACGGGTCTGCATTTCGCCTTTGCTTTTGCAGTGCTGATTTACCTGTTATTTTGGCAACGATATCAACCTGAGCGCGCGGCGCTTTGGGCCGCGCTTGCGCTGACAATCACATCCTTAATGATTGGTTATGGCGGTGTGAGACCAAGCATCCGGGCTGTGTTCAACGCCTTTTCCAAGACAGGCCATTCGGTTGTCGAAATTTTGCTTATTTCTGCCGCAAGCGGCTTTGTCATCGGCGTTTTGAACATCACCGGGCTCAGCTTCAACCTGACCTATCTTTTGGTGCAGGTCGGAGGATCATCTTTGATTGCACTGCTGGCATTATCGGCAATCGTGTGCATCGTCTTGGGCATGGGACTGCCGACGCTCGGGGTCTATGTCTTGCTTGCAGCTTTGGTCGCGCCTGCGCTCATTCAGCTTGGGGTCGAGCCCATTGCGGCACATCTTTACGTGCTCTATTTCGGTATGATGTCAATGATTACCCCACCCATTGCACTCGCAGCCTTTGCCGCGGCCTCAATCGCGAGGGCACCTTCAATGGCAACAGGTTGGGCTGCTATGCGCTTTGGATGGTTGGCATATGTCATACCGGTTCTCTTCGTATTCTCGCCTGCCTTGATCATGATCGGAACCCCTTTGGCCATTGGGGTTGCAATTTTGACTGCGGGTCTCGGGGTTTGGTTGATTTCGGCGGCGCTGGCGGGATATTTTAGCGGCCCGCTCTCCGCCTCCATGCGCATTTTGTTTGGCGCCACAGGCGTTCTGGCGCTCATTCCGTCAGATGCTTTTTCAGGGGCTGGTTACACCGATGCACTTGGCGTCGTGGTTGGCCTTGCTTTGATGCTTTACGATGTCTATCGCCGCCGGCAAGAGAGGCTAACATGAATTCTGCGGACAAATTGCTTGGCGTGCTTGGGCTATTTTCTGAAGAACGGCCTGAGTGGACCGCAGAGCAAATGATGAAAGAAACTGGCTTCACGCGGCCGACGCTATATCGCTATCTTAAATCCCTGCGTGAAACCGGCTTAGTGACATCGGTTTCAGGGTCAGCGTTTTCCTTGGGGCCGCGCGTGACGGAACTTGATTATTTGATGCGCAAGGCCGATCCATTGATCGCGCACGGACAAAGCGCTTTGGAGGAGCTCACCGCGCAATCCCAATGTTCCGCTTTTCTCGTGCGTTGGTACGGGCGCAAAATTCTTTGCGTTTCCTCCCTCGTTTCTGCGCGCGCACCCGTTACAAGCTATCCGCGCGGACGCCCGATGCCTTTAGCGCGCGGCGCGATCTCGCGGGCAATCTTGGCTTGGCTGTCAAAACGCGAGCAGGAGGAGATCGGGGGATCTAATCTGGCTGAATTTGCCCGAATGGGAGCCGGTGAAACTGTTGATCAAATCCGCGCAACCCTGCGCCGCGTGCGCAAAGAAGGAGTTGCGATTGCTTATGGTGAAGTAACGCCCGGCGTGGTTGGTATTGCAGCGCCCATTCTGGATGCAGGCTCCGCACCGGCGGCTGCGCTTTGCATGACGGTCGCCGAGACAGAAGTCACACCAAAACAAACCACTTACCTTGCAAGCCGCGTGCGTGATCTGGCGCAAGGTATCTCTGCGAAATTGATTGACACCGACAACACCAAGCACAGCGCTCAAGAAAATAGAATGGAAACCAGATGAAAAAAATAGACGTCTTTACCCATATTTGGCCAAAGCCTTTTCATAACGCGCTGATTGATCATTTGGGCCACACAACGGATATCACACGCCGGTCTGAAGCAGTGCCTATGATGACCAATTTAGATCGCCGTTTCGAAGTTATGGATATGTTCGGGCCAGATTATTGCCAGATCTTATCGCTCGCGTCGCCGCCCTTTGAATTATATGCAGATCCCGCAAAGTCACTCGATTTAGCGACAATTGCCTCCGATAGTATGGCTGAACTTTGCCAGCAATATCCCGATCGCTTCCCCGGCTTTATTGGCACCGCAATCATGTCCAATCCCGAGAAAATGGTTGAGGACGCGCGCCGCAATATTGAAGATCTTGGCGCAGTTGGCATGCAGATTTTTACCAATGTAATGGGCAAGCCGCTTGATTTGCCCGAATTTGACCCATTTTTTGAGTATATGGCCAGCACTGGAAAGCCAATCTGGATGCATCCGTCGCGGGGTGCGAATTTCACCGATTATTTGACTGAAGAGCAGTCGGAATATGAGATTTGGTGGGCTTTCGGCTGGCCCTATGAAACCTCAGCTGCGATGGCACGGCTTGTGTTTTCCGGCACCTTTGATCGTCATCCCAATCTAAAAATTATTACCCATCACGCTGGCGGCATGATCCCCTTCTTTGAAGGTCGTGTGGGCGCTGGTTGGGATCAGATGGGCGCGCGC
>Ga0075467_10000052_pt1 | contig 70021 bp, 57 predicted proteins | sample DEB08_DNA_9_FD_75067 | JGI IMG/M metagenome (GOLD analysis project Ga0075467, IMG submission 75067) | Aqueous microbial communities from the Delaware River and Bay under freshwater to marine salinity gradient to study organic matter... | ecosystem: Environmental > Aquatic > Marine > Coastal ... | reverse complement strand
TTGCCTATAAACTAGAAGCGCAAAAAAAGTATAATGAGGCTAAATATATATATGAACGCATTGCCATACTAAAACCAACAGATGCACAATCACACAGAAATCTAGCACAGATTTATGAAAAAACAGAAGCATTCGCTGAAGCCTTTCAACTTTATAAACTCATGCTGAGTAATAGTATTGATGGTGTTGATTTTATGGGAATGGAGCAAGTAATTGCCAACGAATTTTCTCATTTTTTAGCACAACACAGAACCAAAGTTGATGTTTCTGATATTCCAGCAGATTATTTAAACGCTAAATTTAAATATGATAAACGCATTGTGTTTGAATGGAATGAACCCAACACAGAATTTGAATTACAGTTTGTAAATCCTCAGAAAAAATATTTCAAATTGTCGCACACGCTTTTAGATAATCCAGAACGAATGCTAGACGAAGTTAGCAATGGTTATACGACAGAGGAGTATATTATTGATGATGCCGAAGCTGGTGAATGGATCATTAATATTGAAAGCTTAACTGAAGAATTAAACTCCATTAACCCAACCTATTTAAAATATACAGTCTATAAAAACTATGGCTTACCAAGTGAAACATACAAAGTTAAAGTTGTAAAACTAAGCGACTGTAAGCCTAAAGTGACGTTTGATAAATTGGTGAATTAATAACATGACTAAAAAACAATGCTGTAATTCCAACACACCAATATTTGGAACTAAAAACATTTTATGAACAGCGAATTTTTAAAGAATCTGAACAGATAATGTTAAAAAAGCGAATAATTAATCTCTCAATTTAGTAACAAAAACTTAGTTGTTAATGACTATTAAAATTTATAGTTAAAATGTGTTAATCTTTTAAACATCAGTATTGTTACGGATTTTTATTTAGTATCTTAGAGTAAAAACTATGAAAACTATGAAAAAGTTACTTTACTCCATATGTTTGTTATTACCTTCTGCAATTTTCGCTCAATATGAAATTGCCATACAAGCTACTATTTATGATGAAATATCAAAAGAACCAATATCATATGTAAATGTAGAATTTAATGACAAACCAATACAAGCTGTCACCAATCAAGAAGGTGTTTTTAGTTTAAGATATGACGAAGGTTATGTTCACGGAAAAGATGTATTAAAGTTTAATGCTATGGGATATAAAAGCGAATTGGTTACTGCAGAGCGATTTTATAAATTTCTTGCAAACACAAATAAGATTTTTTTAAAACCCAATGATTTTAAAACAGAAGATATGCCTGCTTTTTCTAGAATTACAATACCTGAAGGAAGTATTTCTGGGCAAGTATTGGCAGAAAACAATCCTATACAAGGCGCAAAAGTTAAAGTAAAAAACAGTTTCATTGAAACTAGAACAGACGCAAATGGTAACTTTGTGATACCTGCTGAAAATGATGATGTCATTGAAGTTGAGTACATTGGAATGAGAACAAAAAATGTTGTTGTTGATGATAAACAATTGGAAGTTAAATTAGAATCTGATGGAGAATTACTTGAAGAGATTGTACTTTTAAACGAAAAAGGAAGCTCAGATTTAATCGATCTAGGATATAATGGGAAAAAAGAATTTGACGAAATCACCTATAGTGCTGGTACGATTTCTAAAGCCGAAATTGGAAATCAATATTATAGATTGCAAGACTTACTTAATGGAAGACTAGCAAAACTCAATTATTCTAGAGATCAAAGTATAACTAATTCTAGCGGTTTTGTTTTTGATATTGATGGTATGATTTTTACATCTGATGGGATTTCAAAAATACCATATGTAGATCCGCAAACCATTGAAAGTCTGACAGTATTAAATTCTTTATCTGGCACGCATAAATATGGAACTCTAGCAAGAAATGGTGTTGTTATAATTAGGACGAACTTAACGACTCCTGGCAAAAAACAAGAACAACCAAAATCTGCCTTAGTCGTAGGGAATAATTATGACGAAGCCTTACCATTATTAACTTCAAACAGTTCTGAATCATATCTTGCTGAACTTAAAAAAGCAACAACATTTGATGAGGCAAAAAGCATTTACAAAACTCAGAAATCACTTAAAAATTTACAATCTGTGCCTTACTTTGTAGAGGTATCTGATTATTTCCAAAGATGGAATAAGGAGTATTCTAGTGAAGTTTTAAATGAGATATCTAAAATTGGTTATACCAATGATAAAGCACTTAAAACTTTAGCATTTAAACTTGAAGAACGTGGAGCATATGAAAAAGCAAAAATCGTATATCAGCGCATTGCAGCTATTAGGCCAAATGATGCACAGTCGTATATGAGTTTGGCAAATATTTATAAAAAAACAAAAAACTATCAAGAGTCGATGCGGCTTTATAAGCAAATGCTGGGCAACACTATAGAAGGTATAGATTTCTCTGGAATGCAAAATATTATTACCAATGAAATACAGCATATGCTTGCTTTTCATAGAACTAAAGTTGAGTATTACGACCTACCAAACGATTTGAGGTCAGCTAATTTTAAAAAGGATGTTCGAATTGTTTTCGAATGGAATGACCCTTATAACGAGTTTGAGTTGCAATTTGTAAATCCTAGTAAAAAATATTACACTTGGTATCACAACAAATTAAATAATGGGAATAAAATGCTCGATGAGGTTAAAAATGGTTATGCAATGCAAGAATATATAATCGATGATGCTCAAACAGGACAATGGATTGTGAATCTTAAAAATTTAACTGAAGAACCTTCACTTAACCCAACATATTTAAAATACACACTATATAAAAATTATGGACTAGAAAATGAAAGTTCAGAGGTAAGGTTGGTTAAACTGTTTTCACATAATAATAAAATAACATTAGATAAGTTTGTTTACTAAAATGGGCTTATTAAAAATAAATTGCTAAAACCTTGGTTAGTATAAATAGCCCAATACGAAGGTTTATATGGGTTCTTTAATTATAAAAATTCTAATAAAAAAAGTGAGCACAAAGCTCACCTTTTAAAACAATAATTATTTAAAATACTAACTAAAACTCAAAATAGGTTACAAATGTTCGCCCTTCTGTTTTGCACACAACTTTGTATTTCCCGTTCACATTCCTAAGTAATCTATAAACTCTTTGAATGTTATTCTCTTTAATTATTTCTTCAGAAAGAATCATTTCATAATCACCAGAACCAAAAAATATCTTTACTTCAAGTGGCTCTGAATTTAATGAAAGCTTATTTAATAAAACTAGGTTTTCATTAGTTGTAATAATAGGTTTAAATATAGTATTGGCTTCATCTTTTTTAAATGTAACCTCACTGTCATTTACTATAAAAGGAATAACTTGTATTTCAACATCTTTATCAAGCTCAAAATAATAAGAGCCATTTGGTAAAGACGTTAAATCAAATTCTTTATGATAAGAACCAGACTCCTTTATAAATTCTTTATAAATAATGGTTCCACTTTTGCTTTTAATAATTAAACGTTCACCTTTTTTAACGTGATCAAAAGCAAGGCTTGTGTTTTCAATACCTTTTTTAGGTGAAGTTGGAATTAGGTTTGCATAACTAGTAATTGAGCCTAACATGGCAATTACGATTAAACTGTTTTTAAATACTTTTTTCATGACTTGGTTATTGTTAATGTTTAACACTACAAATGTATGAGCCCAAAGTAAGAGTTAGAACGACTATTTTGACACATTTATGTGCTATATTAACCATACAAACACCTATTACATCATGTAGGGTTAATATAGTATATAAAAAAGGTAATTATGTATATATTACTGAATATAGATTAAGTAACTTTGTTGTATTAGTAAAACCCTATTAGTGTGAACATTAAACCTACATTTGAAAAAGTTCAACCCGATTTTGGAAATAGTATACTTGTTAAGCAACATTCTGAATTGTGGCCTAACTATAAGGCCTTTTGGCATTTTCATCCAGAGGTAGAATTGGTATATGTAAATAAGGGTCAAGGGAAGCGCCATATTGGCAATCATATCTCTTATTTTAATAATAGTCAGCTTATTTTGATAGGACCTAATTTGCCGCACAAAGGATTTACGGATAGATTGGTATCGCAAGGAAAAGAAACCTTAGTTCAATTTCGACTTGAAGTTTTGGGTGAAATGTTTATATCATTACCCGAAATATCGAGACTGTTTGAATTGGCTAAAAATGGAATTCTTTACCAAAATGACACTAAAAAAACAGTAGGACCAAAAATTGAAAAGCTTGCCGAATTTCATGGAATCAATAGAATGATTAAACTATTGGATGTTTTAAATGATTTAGCTCAAGCCGATGATTATACAATTCTAAATGCTGCTGGATATACTTTTGAAACAAAACCACAAGACAACAACAGAATAAATATCATATATGAGTATATTAATTTAAACTTTCAAAGTGATATTCCGTTAGAAGAAATTGCCAATAAAGTAAGTATGACTGTTCCAGCATTTTGCAGATATTTTAAAAAAACCACGCAAAAAACCTTTACGCAATTAGTAAATGAGTACAGAGTTGCTCATGCCACAAAATTACTATCAGAAACACAAAACAGTATAACAGATATTTGTTTTGAATCTGGGTTTAACAACTTTTCACATTTTAATAAACATTTTAAATTAATTACAGGGAAAAGTGCTTCTAATTACAGAAAAGAAATAAAGTTGATTATTCAATCTAATTAACTATTTAGATTAATTCTTTTTCAAAAACTATTTTAGTTTGCCCTTTGGTGTTGGTATAAAACTTCACGATATCAAAACCGTTTTTAAGGTTTAAAATCATCATAGGTTTATATGCATTCATAGACTTTGTTCGAAGTTTTTGAAAACCATTCATTCTAGTATTAGCTTCTTGAAGCTCACTGAGTTTTAAGGCAACACCACGTTTTCTAAAATCTGGATGCACACCACCAATCCAACTATAAAAGGTACTGTCATTGTATGGATAACCAATTTTAAAACCAATTAATTGTTCATCATGAAAAGCTAGAATAGTTAATAATTTGGGATGTTCTGAAATGCGTTGCTTGAAAAAATTTGTATCTGCATCACTGAAAATTTCAACATATAATTCAACAAGTTTTGAGACCACAGTTGAATCAGGGAAACCTTCAATTAACGAGTATAAAATATTATCGTATTCCATCCCATTCGGCATAAAACTGATCTAAATAGTGTTCCATAAATTTGTGCCTATCTGAGGCGATTCGCCTCCCGGTTTTGGTATTCATTTTATCTGAAAGCAAGAGTAGTTTTTCGTAAAAATGGTTAATAGTTGGCGCTGTAGATGTCTTATATTCTTCTTTCGTCATAGTCATGTTCGGTTTTATAGAGGGATCAAATAATGTTCTGTTTTTAAAACCACCATAATTAAAACAACGTGCAATCCCTATAGCTCCAATTGCATCTAAACGGTCTGCATCTTGAATTACATCTAATTCTGGCGAGCTAAATTTTTCGCCTTTTTCTAAAGATTTATTAAACGAAATATTTTCGATGATTTTAATCACATGCTCAATGACTAAACTGTCAACATTGTGCTTAAATAAAAACTCACGAGCCATTTTTGGACCAATAGTATCATCACCATTATGAAATTTACTATCAGCAATATCATGAAGCAAAGCGCCTAAAGCAACAACTAAAGAATCAACTTTTTCGTTCTTAGCTATTAGTAAAGAATTATTAAACACTCTTAGAGTGTGAAACCAATCATGACCACCTTCGGCATCTTTTAAAGTCGTTTTCACATAGTCTTTGGTAGCCTCTACAATCGTGTCGTTATTTTTCATAATGAATATCTTTTACAATGATTTGCTCAATTTGTTTAACTAATTCCAAAGGATCACTAGAATTAGCAGAAATTGGTTCATGAACTTTAAATGTTATATGTGCACCTAATCCCATTGGGAATTTACCATAACGCAACGTTTTCCATGAATTGTTTATTGAAATTGGAACTATCAAAGCGTTTGGCATATGACTCATTAAGGTACTTAATCCTTTAGTCTTAAAAGGTTTTGGCTTGCCAGTTCTACTTCTTGTTCCTTCAGGAAAAATCACTGCAGACCAATTGTTTTTTTCAATACGTCTTGCGAAATTTTCAATTGCTGTGATCGATTCAAAAGGCTTTTTTCTGTCAATTAAAACAGAACCTCCATGACGCAAATTGTAAGATACGCTTGGTATACCTTTACCTAATTCTTTCTTGCTAATAAATTTCGGATGATGCTTTCTCATATACCACATCAAAGCTGGAATATCAGACATACTTTGATGATTGGCTACAATTATTAGTGGTTGATTGTTTTCAATATTATAAGGGTTTGAAAGGGTAAAACGCGCACCTAATAAATTTAAGCATCGCATTAACCAAAATTGTAAACAAATTACAGAAGCCTTATGTGCTTTATATCCAAATACATTAAAACAAAACCATTGTATTGGATGAAATATTAACAGGACTAACCCAAAGAATAAGAAGTAAATTATACTAAGAGGATATGCTAAAATTTTGATCATTTATAAATGCTAAAAAAGGCATTCAAAAGTAAGAAAAAACAGAAGAAAATATCTTTAAAAAACAGGAATACATGTATTATTGATACATTCAAAACTGGAAGGAGGATTAACAACAGAACAATCTGAAGCAATTCCCCATTCGTCGTTAAGTTCTTGTTCTAATTGGTTATAATCTTCTACCCAAAGGAGTAATTGTTGGACGTCTATTGAACTTGTGTATATTAAATAGGTCAAAGGTCCTCCGCAAGGCTTACTCCCAAAACCAATAAATAAGCATTCAGTATTTTCGTTGCAAACAGATGTCGCAGCTAAATCTTCAATTGTCTCTTTATAAATATCTAGTTGAGCCCTTTCTTCTTCATAAGTTAAAGGCACATTATCGTCTTCACATTGTGTTGCTAGGAATAAGAAAGAAAACGATAAGAACATTAAAATGATTTTTAAACTTTTCATAACGCGTATTTTGTTTAAGATGTAACAAGATTAAATTGGTTGCGCCAATGCACAAAAAAACCACGAGAATTTCGTGGTTTAATTTATTTTTCAATGAACATCAATTCGATTAGCAATGCGTGTTGTAAGCATTTACAAGGTTCTCAGCAATTAATTCAGCTGGACGACCTTCAATATGATGACGTTCTAACATGTGAACCAATTCACCATTTTTAAATAATGCCATACATGGTGAACTTGGAGGAAACGGAATCATAAATTCACGAGCTCTATCTGTAGCTTCTCTATCAACACCTGCAAAAACAGTTACTAAATGGTCTGGATGTTTTGCGTTTTGTAAACTTTGTCTAGCTCCTGGACGTGCATTTGCTGCAGCACAACCACAAACAGAATTTACAACCACTAAAGTTGTTCCTTCTTTTGCTATGGCAGTTTCAACCGCTTCAACGGTATGCAATTCTTCAAAACCTACGTTTGTTAAGTCTTCACGCATTGGTTTTACTAATTCTGCTGGATACATATTTTTAATTTTAAGAATTATTAATTTAGACTGCAAAGATACCAATTGTGTAACAAATACGTCATGCAATCTACTAACAAATAGTATATTTGGTCATAATTAAAATCTATACCCTACATGAGTGTATCAAAATGGATTGGAGCTTCTTTAGGTTGGTCGTTTGGAGGACCCATTGGAGCTATTATAGGATTAGCCTTAGGAAGTGTTATTGATGGTTTAGTTGGTAATAAATCAAACCCTTTGTTGGGTGAAAGACAAACAACGAAAAGACCCAATTATAGAACAACGCCAAATTATGAGCGTCGCAAAAGTCCGCAAACCCAATCTGGAGATTTTGAGGTAAGTTTATTGGTATTAGCTTCTATTATTATAAAAGCCGATAACCACCAAGATCAGCGTGAATTAGATTTTGTACGTCAGCAGTTTACGAATATGTATGGAAAAGAAAGAGCTAACCAAGCATTTAAACTTTTTAAAAACATAAGCAAACAACAAATTTCTACACGACAAGTTTGTACACAAATAAGACAAATGATGGATCATCCATCACGATTACAATTACTTCATTTTTTGTTTGGAATTGCTAAAGCAGATACTTTGGTTACAGAAAATGAAATTAAGCAGATATATACCATTTCAGGCTATTTAGGAATTAGCTCTAAGGACTTTGAGAGTATCAAGGCCATGTTTTATAATAGTAAAGAGAATGCCTATAAAATACTAGAGATTGAAAAAACGGCGACTGTTAATGAAATAAAAGCAGCCTACAGAAAAATGGCTAAAAAATACCACCCAGATAAAGTCATTCATTTAGGAAAGGAGCATCAAAAAGGCGCTGAAGAAAAATTCAGGCAAGTGCAAGAAGCTTATGAGAAGTTGCAGAAAGAGAAGGGGTTTTAATTATTTATCTTTATTGTTTATGCGTTTATGAATATCCTTAAAATAACGTTTCTCTTTCCACTTTCTAATAATGAATATGACTAGGACGATTAATCCAAGAATCATTATTCCACCTTTCCCAGTCAGGTATTCAAATATTTCCATGGTTGTAATTTAAAATTGTAATAGTCGATATTAAATATAAAACTTTCATTTTGATATATACTTTTAGTTCTTATTTAATTATTTTTAGTCAAGACTAAAAAATTTTTTACTCTAACAAAAAAATAACTATATTTGTAACCTTAAATTATGTGTTTTGGTTACATTATCTGAAGAAAACTATTTAAAAGCAATATACCATTTAGAGAAGCAATGTGAGGATGCTGTGAGTACAAATGCCATTGCAGAACAAATGGATACAAAAGCATCGTCAGTTACTGATATGGTGAAAAAATTAGCAGAAAAAGAACTGGCTAATTACGTAAAATATCAAGGCGTAAATTTAACACAAGCAGGTCGCTTAACTGCTACATCAGTTATAAGAAAACATCGTCTTTGGGAAACATTTTTAGTAAATAAGCTAAATTTTTCTTGGGATGAGGTTCATGATATTGCAGAACAATTAGAGCACATTAAATCTGAGAAATTAATTGAAAAATTAAATGAATTTTTAGGGCATCCAACACATGATCCACATGGCGATCCAATTCCAGATAAAGAAGGTAATTATACCAAAATAAACAGCAAAAATATATTAGATATAGAAACTGGTAAACAAGGTGTATTGACAACAGTCAAAGATTCTTCCGATGTGTTTTTAAAGTATTTAAACAAAAATAATTTAGCGTTGGGAGATAATATAAAGGTCATAGATTTTGAACCTTTTGACGATTCGTTTACCATCGAAACAAAATCTAAAATAATCTCCATTTCTAAGCATGTTGCCGAAAACCTTTATCTAAGTGTATCACATGAATAGTTATAATCCAACATATGCGCTTTTTATATTTTTGGGAATAGCAGTTTTGCTTTTTCTCATATTTAGACCTACAAAAGGATGGTTTTGGCTGCTTAATAAAAATTTTAAAAGTAGCCAAAAAGAAATTATTGAAGATATCTTAAAGCAGCTCTATCATTTTGAAAATTCAGGAAATAGAGTCGATACAAAAACCTTAGTTCAAGTCTTAAACTTTAAAAATAAAGACGTTGTTGAGGCTATTAAAAAGATGTCAATAAAGAACTTGGTATATTTTGATTCAGATGCTTTAAAACTTACAGAAGAAGGGAATGATTATGCATTACGAATTATTAGAGTCCATCGTCTTTGGGAACGTTATTTAGCAGATAAAACAGGGTTTCATAAAAATGAATGGCATGATAGAGCTGAGCAAATGGAGCACAAGTTGGATCACGATGAAACTAATAAGCTTGCTGCCCAACTTGGGAATCCAAAGTTTGATCCGCATGGTGATCCAATACCAACAAAAACAGGTAAAGTAGCGAAAATTAAAGGGGTAGAACTGCCTTTACTTACAGTAAATTCTGTAGCTAGAATTACACACATTGAAGACGAACCTGAGGTGATTTATAAACAAATACTAGCAGAAAATATTCACATTGGGTCATTAATAAAAATCATAGAAAATAATAATACTCGCATTGTATTTCAATCGGAAGGCGAAGAATTTGTTTTAGCTCCAATTGTAGCTTCAAATCTAACAGTATCACCTATTGAGAAGGAAGTGGCAATTGAGCATAATGTGGCAAGATTATCTGGATTAAATGAAAATGAAACAGCTGAGATAATTGGCATATCTAAAGAGAGTAGAGGAGAAAGCAGACGTCGTTTATTGGATTTAGGATTTGTAAAAGGATCCATAATAAAAATTGATTTAATAAACCCTTTAGGAGATCCACATGCCTATTTAGTAAAAGGAACATCCATTGCATTGCGCAAAGATCAAGCCTCTAAAATTCTCATAAAAAAACTGAATTATGAAATGAGCAATAATAAGTTACATAATAAACAAGATTATGAATAGCGAATTGCATCTGACAAATGAAAAACAAATAAATATTAGCAGATGAAAACTAAAGCAGTAAGTAGTGCTTGTGAAACATGTTCGCATTTTAATGCTGAAGGACTAAAAAAATTAGGGATCAATACTGATAATTTTGATTTTGTGGTCGCGTTAGCAGGAAATCCTAATACAGGGAAAAGTACAGTTTTTAATGCCTTAACAGGATTAAGACAGCATACTGGGAATTGGCCTGGAAAAACTGTATCAAGGGCAGAAGGGGGTTTTGAATATAACAAGCAGAAGTACAAACTAGTTGATTTACCTGGAACGTATTCATTGCTTTCTACATCAACGGATGAAGAAGTGGCAAGAGATTTTTTACTCTTCGGAAAACCTGATGTTACAGTTATTGTGGCTGATGCAAACAGATTAGAACGGAACTTAAATTTAGTACTTCAAATTTTAGAAATTACAGATAAAGCAGTGTTATGCCTAAATCTAATGGATGAAGCAAAACGTAATAACATTACTATAGACCTAAGAACCTTGTCTAAAGATTTAGGAATTCCTGTAGTTGCCACAAGTGCTAGATACAAAGAAGGAATTCCTGAACTTATTCAAACTATAACAGAGGTTGCAAATGGAAATATAGTTTGCAATCCACATCGCATTAAAAATGTACCACCTAATATTGAGAATGCCGTAAAAGTATTGAGTGCTGAAATTAAAAAGGAATTCCCAGGAATTTCTAATAGTAGATGGATTGCTTTTAGATTACTTGAAGGCGATACGCAAATAATCGAAGCCTTAAAAACAGGTGAATTAGCATAACTATGGACAAGAAGAATATCGATAATATTATTGAGTTATCTAACGAATTGCGTTGGCAAATTGGTGATGACTTCCATGATAATTTAACCGAAGGTATCTATGCAGATGCCGCCAATATTGTTCAAGACAGTGTTCATACAGAAAAAGGCAAAAAACGATTCAGATTAGATGCAAAGATTGATAAAATTGTAACGAGCAAGACCTTTGGATTTCCTATTATGTTTCTTTTACTTGGTCTAGTTTTATGGCTTACTATTATAGGCGCAAATTATCCGTCGTCTATGTTGGCTAATTTGTTTTTAGATACAATTCATCCTGCTTTAAAAAGTTTTGCAACAAGTGTTAGTATGCCGTGGTGGCTTGATGGCTTTTTAATTGATGGCGTCTATTTAGCAGTAGCTTGGGTAATTGCAGTGATGCTACCTCCAATGGCAATTTTCTTTCCGTTGTTCACATTATTAGAAGATTTTGGATATTTACCTAGAGTTGCATTCAATCTTGATAATTTATTCAAAAGATCTGGAGCTCATGGCAAGCAAGCACTTACGATGAGTATGGGTTTTGGTTGTAATGCTGCTGGAGTTGTCGCTACTAGAATTATTGATAGTCCTCGTGAACGTTTAATAGCTATTATTACAAATAATTTTTCGCTTTGTAATGGACGATGGCCAACCCAAATTCTTATAGCAACTATTTTTATTGGTGCAGTAGTACCTTCATCTTTTTCAAGTATAGCAGCTTTATTCTCTGTTATCGGAATTGCCGTTTTAGGAATGGGTTTTATGTTTTTAACATCTTGGGCGTTGTCAAAAACAGTTTTGAAAGGAGAGGTTTCTACTTTTAATTTAGAATTACCTCCTTACAGGCCACCACGTTTTTGGAAAACACTTTACACCTCATTAATTGATAGAACATTAATCGTGCTATGGAGAGCTATTGTTTTTGCTGCACCTGCTGGTGCTGTGATATGGTTGATTTCAAATATTTATATTGGAGATATAAGTGTAGCTGCTTGGTTAATTGATTCATTTGATGGTTTTGGATTTTTATTAGGATTAAATGGTGTTATTTTATTAGCTTATATAGTAGCAATTCCTGCAAACGAAATTGTAATACCGACGATATTAATGTTAACTGTAATGGTAACAGGAATTTCAGGAGGAGAAGGTGCAGGCGTCATGTTTGAACTTGATTCTATGGATGCTACTGGAGATATTTTAAGAGCCGGAGGCTGGACCTTATTAACTGCAATTAATTTGATGTTGTTTAGCCTACTTCATAACCCTTGTAGTACGACAATTTATACCATTTATAAAGAAACTAAAAGTGTAAAATGGACGACAGTAGCTTCTATTCTTCCTGTAATTTTAGGGTTTATTGTGACGTTTTTAGTAGCTCAGATTTGGAGAATGTTCTAACCTAATTTTAATGCAAAATCAATGACACTTAAAAGAGGCATCTTAATAATTGGGTTTTTAATAATAAGTAATCGTATTTTTTCTCAAAAGATTATCACAGACAGGCCAGATCAAACTGAAAGTTCTTCAACACTAATAAAAGGAAGTCTTCAAATAGAATCTGGAATTTTGATTGGATCAACAAAGGATATTTCTTTTTCCAAAGAAATTCTACTAGCTCCAACATTGTTATCGCGTTATGGTATTTCAAAAAATGTTGAATTAAGATTATTAACTGAGTTTGCAAGCACAAAAGATAAAATCACGACTGAAGCAATAACGGGATTTAATGATTTACAGTTAGGTGCCAAAATCCAATTGTTAAAAAAAGAAGGACTTAATACGGAAATTGCCTTTATATCACATGCAATAATTCCAACAGCAAAGGATGAGCTATCACTAAACAAACTTGGTACCATTAATAAGTTATCGATTTCTCACGAATTGACTAACAAAATTGGTCTAGGTTATAATATTGGATATGATAATTTTGGTTTTGGAAGGGGAAATTTCACGTACTCACTAGCTATAGGTTTTGATATAACTAAATTGGTTGGATTTTATGTTGAACCTTATGGAGAAATTGTAGAATTTGATAATTACGTTTCAAATTTTGATACAGGATTTACTTATTTATTTAAAGATAATTGTCAGTTGGATGTTTCATTTGGAACAGGAATCAATTAAAAAATGACTTACCTATCAATAGGTTTTAGTTTAAATATTGCTAAATAAAATAATTTTTAATTCTTAGAAATACTAAATTGGCATGGTTTAAGCAATTGCTTAATTAACATACAATTATTTTATGAAAAATTTTATTTTTAGCATCGTCTTACTTTTTTGTTTTACAAGTATAAATTCACAAGAATCAGAGATAAATACAGTTCTATTAAAGCTTGGAGAAAAAGTTGAACAGAATGGGATTACAATTAAATTTGATGATGTAATTACAGATTCACGTTGTCCTAAGGGCGTAACTTGTGTTTGGGCTGGCGAAGTAGTTGTTTTAGTTACAATATATAACGATGGCAAAAAAAGTGAGCAAAAAAAGTTGACATTAAGCCCTACAAGTCAACTACAAGATCTTACAGGAAATCTTTACATAACTGATACTTTAAAATTGACAGCGATTAATGTGTTTCCATACCCTGACACAAAATCTAAAATTGATAAGAAAGAATATGGTTTGAAGGTTCAAATTAATTAGCAACCACAACCATCATTTCCACAAGACTTAGAATCTTTTTTCTTAGGAGACCAGATATATTTATAGACCAAAAAGGCAATAGCAAGTAGTCCAAAAATTCCAATAATTATATTTTGGATAAGCTCGCTCATTAGTTTAAAATTTGAAAGGCTATTAATGCTACAATATAAGCTATAAAGGACATACCAAAGAGTTGAATCATTGGCCATTTCCAAGTATTCGTCTCACGTCTTACAATAGCCAAAGTACTCATGCATTGCATAGCAAAAGCGTAAAAGAGTAATAGAGAAATGCCTGAAGCAAGCGTAAATACTTTGTCACCATTATCATGGACTTCTTTTGACATCCTGTTTTTAATGGTTTTGTCATCATCTTCCAAGTCGCTACCAACACTATAAATGGTTGCTAAAGTTCCGACAAAAACTTCTCGCGCAGCAAACGAAGCTACAATACCAATACCTATTTTCCAATCATAACCTAAAGGACGAATAGCTGGTTCAATAGTTTTTCCAACAATACCAATAAAAGAATGCTCTAGTTTATAGGAAGCAATTTTATTTTCTAATTGCTCACCTTGTAATTCAGGATGATTTTTCTCTACAATAGTTTCAGCGTCACTAAAATCTTTTCCAGGACCATAAGATGCTAAAAGCCAAAGTACAATTGAGATTGCTAAAATTATTTTTCCAGCTTCAAACACAAAGGTTTTTGTTTTTTCTAAAACAGTTAAAGCCACATTTTTAAATAACGGAATTTTATAACTAGGCATCTCAATGACAAAAAACGTCTTTCTATTCGTTTTTAATATTTTGTCTAAAATGTAAGCTGAAAAAACAGCCATTCCGAAGCCAATTAAATACAGAAGCATTAAGGTTAATGCTTGGTAACTTAATCCTAGAAAACGACCTTCAGGAATTACCAGAGCAATGATTATTAAATAAACAGGTAATCGTGCAGCACACGTAGTAAAAGGAGTCACTAAAATAGTAATTAAACGTTCTTTCCAGTTCTCTATATTTCTTGTTGCCATTATGGCTGGAATAGCACAAGCAGTACCAGAAATTAATGGCACTACGCTTTTTCCGCTTAAACCAAAACGTCGCATCACACGATCCATTAAAAACACTACACGACTCATGTAACCGCTTTCTTCTAGAACTGAAATAAATAAGAACAAAAATGCTATTTGAGGAATAAAAATAACAATACCACCAATACCAGACACAACACCTTCGGCAATTAAATCGGTTAGTTTTCCTCCACCTGAGAAGTTTGTTTTTATCCAATCTGCTAAGGATGCGAATGAACTATCAATAAAATCCATTGGGACAGTCGCCCAATCATAAATCACCTGAAAAATGGTCAATAGAATGAAAAAGAAAATTACATAACCCCAAACTTTATGTGTAAGAATTCTATCGAATTTAGTTCTTAAGTCAGTTGCTTTGGATGCATCAATGGTTTGTCCTTCTTTTAGAATTCCATTTATAAATTGATATCGCTTAATGGTTTCTTTTTGTTGTAAACGTTTTAATTCACTTTTGGTTTTTGTTTTAAATTTTGAAAAATCAAGCTCATTTCTGTCTATTTTTCCAAAGTTTGCATCTTGACTAATTACTACCCAAAGTTTATATAAATCTTGATTTGGGAATGCTTTTTTTAGGTTAGCAAAATATTCACTATCAATTGTAGAGGTGTCTAAACAAGGCTCTATTGAAAGTAATTTGTAATTTTCAATGAGACTTTTTAAATGAGGAATACCTTCATTTTTTCGAGTACTTACAAGTGCAATTTTTGTTTTGAATTCTTTTTCTAGCAGTTCAATATCTAATGTAATTCCTTTTCGAGACATTCTATCTGCCATATTAATGACTAGAATTGAAGGAATTTTTAAATCTTTAATTTGAGTAAAAAGTAGAAGGTTTCGTTTTAAATTTTCAACGTCACTAATAATAACGGCAACGTCTGGATAATCTTTATCATTTTTGTTTAAAAGTAGTTCAATAACTACATTTTCATCTAACGATGATGCATTTAAGCTATAAGTTCCTGGAAGATCTAAAATGTGAGCCTTTACACCACGAGAAAGTTTACAAATACCTTCTTTTTTATCAACTGTTATACCAGGATAATTACCTACTTTTTGATTTAATCCTGTAAGTGCATTAAAAACAGAAGTTTTCCCAGTATTGGGATTTCCAATTAACGCAACATTTAATTGTTTACTCATTAATCTTTTCAATTAAAATTAATGCTGCAGTTTCTTTTCTAATGGCTAAATAACTATCATTAATATTAAGATACAAAGGGTCGCGAAAAGGAGCGACTTGTAATAATTCCACAACATTTCCAGGTAAACATCCCATTTCTAGAAGTTTTAATGGAATATTTTCTGACGAACTATCAATGATAGTGGCACGTTGGCCTTTTTTTAAATCAGCAATTGTTAAGGACATCCTTATTTAGATTCATTTTAAAGAAGCAAAAATAGTAAAAAGATTATTGTTTATAGGAAGCTTTTAAAGTTTTTATATCATCAATTAAGCGTTCTATTTCTTTCATGTCTGTGCCATCATAGAATCCTCTAATTTGACGCTCCTTATCTATAAGTATAAAATTTTCAGTATGTATCATATCAAAAGGACCTCCATTGCCATCATCTTTCACTGCTAAATAAGATTTTCTTGCCAGCTCATAAATTTGTTTTTTGTCACCAGTTACTAAATTCCATTTTGACGCATTCACACCTTTTTCAATAGCATAACGCTTTAGTTGTGCAACTGTATCTAAAGCTGGTGTGACTGTATGAGAGAGAATTTTTACTTCATTATCTGCAATAAAAGCTGTTTGAACTGCTACCATATTTTTGGTCATAATTGGACAAATAGTTTGACAAGTTGTAAAAAAGAAATCGGCAACATAAATTTTATCTTGATAATCTTTTTGCGTAATAGTTTCACCATTTTGATTGGTTAAACTGAAATCTGCAATACGATGGTACTTTTTTTGATATTGAATTGTGCTATCCACTAATTCTGCATTTACTGTAGCTGGTTGATAAATAGGTAACTTCTTTTCGACTTTTAATAAATTATAGAAAATGGAAATAATAATAACAGATAGAATTGCTAAAACAATTCCTAAAAACTTAAATCTTTTAAAGAAATCTAACATGAATTATTAAGGGTCGTTTAAATAAGATTGACTGCAAAAATACGATTCATTGTCCTTATTTTAGTATTTTTAACAATGATAATTTAGTGCTATGAAAAGACTTTTAAATATCATTACGTTGCTATTGGTTGCCAATTCAACGGCTCAAAATGTTGATGCCATTGCTGAGGCTGAAACAAAAGTAGCCCTTAATCGTGTAAATTTTGTCAGAAATGTAAATACTGGAAATTACGATCTAAAATATCATAGATTAGAATTAGATATAGATCCAAGTGTCTCTTTTATTTCTGGAGATGTTACTGCGTATTTTGAAGCTAAAGAGAATTTGAACCAAGTCACTTTTGAATTAGATCAAACACTCACAGTATCTCAAGTTATGCAACGTGGAAACTCTTTAAGTTTTGTGCAAAACGGAAATGATGAAATTGTAATAACCTTAGCTCAAGTTCAAAATAATGGAGTATTAGATTCTTTAACCATTTCCTATTCAGGAAATCCACAAAGTTCAGGATTAGGTTCATTTGAGCAAAATATGCACAATGGAGATCCTATTATCTGGACACTTTCAGAGCCTTATGGAGCTAAAGGATGGTGGCCATGTAAGCAAGATTTAATTGATAAAATTGATAGTGTTGACGTGTTTATAAAAACACCACAATTTAATCCATCGACTGAAGAATATTTTGCGGTTTCAAATGGATTGGAATTAAGTCAAACCATTGATGGTTCTGATAAAATCACACGCTTCAAACACAAATATCCAATTCCAGCATATCTAATTGCAATTGCTGCTACCAATTATGAAACGTATTCACACAATGTTCCAAATAATGGTAATCCGTTTGACATTGTTAATTATGTATATCCAGAAAGTTCGGCACAAGCACAAATTGACACACCAATTACTGTCAATATTATGAATTTATTCACCAATCTTTTTGAAGAGTATCCTTTTGCAGATGAAAAATATGGTCATGCTCAGTTTGGTTGGTCTGGTGGTATGGAGCATACAACGGTTTCATTTATGGGAAGCTTTAACAGAAATTTGGTAGCTCATGAGCTTGCACATCAATGGTTTGGAAATAAAATTACTTGCGGAAGTTGGAAAGATATTTGGTTAAACGAAGGCTTTGCAACGTATCTTTCTGGATTAGTTGTGGAAAATCTAGATGGTAATGCAGCTTTTAAAAGCTGGAAACAGACTAGAAATAATTCAATAACAAGCGCAACATCTGGAGCTATTTATTTAACAGATGCTGACACTACCAATGTTGGACGTATTTTTAATAGTAGATTATCATACAACAAAGGCTCAATGGTGTTGCATATGCTGCGTAAAAAGCTTGGGGACACAGATTTTTTCCAAGGCATGAAAGACTATTTAGCAGATGCTAATTTTGCGTATGATTATGCAAAAACGGAAGACTATAAAGTTAAAATGGAAACGGCAAGTGGAGAAAATCTTACTGAATTTTTTGATGATTGGGTTTACAATCAAGGCTATCCAAGTTATACTGTTGAGTGGTCCTTACCAAGTGCGAACATTATAAGTTTTAAGCTGAATCAAACGCAAAGTCATCCATCAGTAAGTTTTTTTGAAGCTCCTGTAACCATTCGTATTCATGGAACTGGAGGCGAAATGCAAGACGAGATTTTAAATCACATATTAGATGGCGAAACTTTTGATAGATCTGTAACTTTTGATGTGGCTTCAATAGAATTTGATCCTGAAGCAGATTTAATTTCAAAAGATAATAATATAGTATTAGGTACAGACGATGTTTTGTTCGAATTAGAAGTTAGGCTTATTCCAAATCCTGCTTCAAATTTAGTTACGATTAAAAAACCAGACCATCTTAGCATTCATAAAATGACTATTTATAATATGTTAGGTCAAACTGTTCTAGAGCTTTCTGCAGCAGGTAACATAGATGTTAGCAAGCTGTCTTCGGGATTACATTTTGTGAAATTTGAGACAAACTTAGGCACATTTCACAAATCATTGTTAAAACAATAGTTACGCAAATATTAAGTTTTCTATTGTAGTATTAAAACTTTACTTTTGTGCGTTAATTTTTTTGACTAAAGATACATGGAGTTTGTAATTAAAATTTCTCAATTTTTATTGAGCTTATCACTCTTAATCGTGCTACACGAATTAGGACACTTTATACCAGCAAAATTATTTAAAACTAGAGTTGAAAAATTCTATCTCTTTTTTGATATAAAATGGTCGCTATTTAAGAAGAAAATTGGAGGTACCGAATACGGAATTGGGTGGTTACCCTTAGGTGGTTACGTGAAAATTTCGGGAATGATTGATGAGAGTATGGACAAGGAACAAATGGCAAAACCGCCAGAACCTTGGGAATTTCGTTCAAAACCATCATGGCAACGGCTCATTATTATGCTTGGCGGTGTAACCGTTAATTTTATTTTGGCAGCAATCATTTATATTTTCTTAGCATTTGGTTATGGAGATATTGACATAAAAGCTGATAGTATTGAGGATGGGTATTGGATTGAAAACCCTTTATTATTAGATTTTGGATTTCAAACAGGAGATAAAATTTTAGCTATTAATGAGTATGATATAATCAACTATTCAGATTTAAAAAAACATATTCTTGAAGCACAATTAGTCACTATTGAAAGAGCTGGAGAGACCCAAGAGATTAAATTACCTGAGGATTTTTTAGGCCAATTAAGCGGAAATAAAAGCAATAGTTTCTTTGAGTTGCGTTACCCTTTTATTGTTAGTCGTGTTTCTGATTCATCTTTAAACAAGTCAGTTGATTTAAAACCTAATGACGTTATTTTAGCAGTAAACGGAACTGCTTTAAAGTACTTTGATCAAGTAAATGAACGTTTAGGCTCTCTTAAAAACCAAACGGTTCAAGTTGAATTACTTAGAGATAATCAAAAAATAAATCGCGAACTAAAGGTAGATGAAGATGGCAAATTTGGCATTTTCCCTGGAGGAAATCTTAGCGACATGGAACGCTTAGGTTATTACGACATTGTTAGAAAAGAATACACTTTCGGTGAAAGTATTGGTGTGGGTCTAACAAAATTTACCGATAAAATGGCAGATTATTGGATGCAATTAAAGTTAATTTTTAGTCCAAGTACTGGAGCTTATAAAGGCGTTGGAGGGTTTAAAGCCATTTTTGATATTTTTCCAGATACTTGGAGTTGGCCAGATTTTTGGAACCTTACAGCATTTTTATCTATCATGTTAGGTGTGCTTAACTTATTACCAATTCCTGCATTAGATGGAGGGCATGTAATGTTCTTATTATATGAAATGATATCTGGAAGAAAACCAAGTGATAAATTTTTGGAAAATGCACAAATGGTAGGTTTCTTTATCTTAATTGCTTTGGTGCTTTTTGCCAATGGGAATGACATATTTAAGGCTATTTTTAATTAAATTTTTCATTAATTATAGTTGTAGTATTTTAAAAAATATATATATTTGCGCTCGCAAAAGCGAAATAACCTTCCTCCTTAGCTCAGTTGGTTAGAGCATCTGACTGTTAATCAGAGGGTCCTTAGTTCGAGCCTAAGAGGAGGAGCAACAAAAACCTGATATGAAAATATCGGGTTTTTTTGTGGATTTTATTTGAAAACAAATTCATGCTTTGGGTAGTTTGTGCAATCCGAAGATAAGGAATGACATCAAGAAAAGTTCAACAGAAATTTTGGACTTTTTTGCATTTAATCATATCTAGTGATTTTCTTCTTATCATAAAAAGACGCAACCATTAAGGAATTTTTGTATCTATAAAGTATAGCTATAAAAAAAGTAAAGTATTATGAAGGTTAAAATTTTGACACTATTCTTAGTTATGGGGTTTGGTTTATTCACAAATTGTAATAATACTGAATCTGATTTAATAGAAGAAATAGAGGCAATAGATGTGGAAGAAGAGGAAGATGAAGAAGAGGAGATTGATGATAATCCTGCAGAATATAGTTTACTTTTTATTGGCAACAGTTTAACGGATACAAATAATTTACCAAATTTAGTTAAGGCATACGCAGCAGATCAAGAAACATATATATCGGTAACATCTATTACTTATGGAGGATATGCCTTAATTGATCATTGGAATGATGGAGCAATTCAAACAAGTATAACAACTCAAAACTACGATTTTGTAATTGTGCAACAAGGACCTTCCTCACAACCTTATGGTCGAAGTTTGTTAATTGAATATGGAGGTTTAATCAGTCAATTATGTAGACAGTATGATACTAAACTTGCCTATTATATGGTTTGGCCTTCGTTAGGGTATTACGATACGTTTGATGGTGTTATTGAAAGCTATCGTTTAGCAGCTAATGCAAATGATGATATTTTATGTCCTGTAGGTGAGGTCTGGAAAGCGTATTTTGATCAAACTGATGATTTTTCATATTATGGAGGTGATGGTTTTCACCCATCTCAGTCAGGAAGTGAAGTAGCAGCCAAAGTCATATATGAATCTTTGTTCGATGTAAGAGGAGATTAAGTGGTTTTAGATACCTAAAAAAGCAAAGTTAAGAATTTTAGTATCTTTAGAAGTACAAACTAACTTTCTATGATTAAATCCTTAAGGTCATTAATAAGCCAAACTTTTATCTTGCTAGTTGTTTTTAGTTCTTGTTCAGAAGAAAAAACGAATAGCATCAAATTATCAGAAGAAGTTTTACAAATAAGGCAACCAATTCTTGAATTATATGAAAACCTGAAAGTAGAAGACGGAAAAACACCTAATTTTGAATTTATTTATTCTCTATTTACAGAAACTGCTAACTTAGGTTATGTTAAAGAGGATAGTCTTATTTTAAAATCACCTCAAGTATATTTTAGCGGAATGCAAGGAGGCATTGATAGTGGAATTGTTATATTACTGCATGAGTGGGAAATAAAAGGAGAAACAGTACATTTTGGAAATGTCGCTCATCATCTAAGTACTTATGGCGTATATTTTGGCACCACAGACTCTATTGCGGAAAGAGGCGTTACAAGCTTTCAGTTAGTAAAATTAAATGGAGACTGGAAAATTCAATCTATGATATGGAAAGCAGAAGATGAGAATTTAAAAATTCCATTAAGGTATTTGGATAATTAATTTAGCAATCTTCATGTTAGGCTTTTTTTCCAATAATTAGTTGGACAATTTCTTCATAACTTTAGAAAAACCTTACTAACCAACTACGATTATATTCTTCAGAAAAATATGCCTTACACAAAAGCATGTATAAAGCAAATTTAGTCGTTTTTGGGTGTTTTAAGTTCTTGTGCAGAGAATAAAATAATAAACCCTAGTTTTTGTGTTATTTAAAATACTTGCCAATATATTAAGCCTTAGGTGTTAATGAGCTGTTTTATTTCTTATCATACTTGTGAGATGTCCCTCCAAGCAAATGAAGTACTTTTTGATGCTGTCAGGCATGATATTAAACCTAACTATTTAACAAAAAAGGACAGTTTTATACTTAGACATGTGAAGTTATGAAAAGTCTAATTTTAAGTATTTTGTAAACAACTAAAAATCAAGGATTAACGAAATATTTAATCGATAAAATACTAAATAAATCGATAAAATGAATATTTTCTTAGGTTAGCTTACTTTTTTGATTTAGTTTTACACCAATATCTATGAAACAAATAACTCAAACATGAAAAAACCTATTACAATTATCATAGCTCTAATGCTTATTAGTGTGAGTTATGGTCAGAAAAAAGAGTCCCATGATACTATTTACATGGAGAGTGTACGAAGTATTAATGCCAAAAATCACAAGGTTAGAGCATCTGTTGATGTATTAGTACTTGAAGATGGAACTATACTGGAAAAAGGCGGTAAGTTAATTTTAGCAACACCATCAAATTCAGATTATGAAAAAGTGGAGAATACGGCGGTTAACTTTACACAAGTATTTGGTGACAGATTTAGTTTAATGCAGGCATCTGCTTGCGAGGGAGGGCTAGAACCTACTTGGAGTAATACAGCAATTATTATTGATGAAATAAAGCTTCATAAAAAATCAAAGGATTTAATAGTGAATTTTAAACTCGAAAATGGAGGAAGAATCTGCAGTGGAGATTATGGACATATAATTAATCTTCAAAAGGCTCTAGATAGAGGAGAGGTAGTACATTTAAACTCTGCAATGACCAAGGAAGAAGCCATGGAAAAGCTCATGGAATCTAAAAAATTATTAGATCTTGATGTTATGACACAAGAAGAGTATGATGCTATTAAAACTAAACTTGCACCTATTTTAAAAGGAGACAACTAGAGAAAACATTAAATAAAATAAATATATGAAAAGAGTAAAAATATTATTTATGTGTATTGGATTGATAGGATTTATTGCATGTTCTAACGACGACGATAGTTCTAGTAATGATGATTGCTTATCATGTTCTTTTAATTTAGAAGGAGAATTAACATCTGCTCAAATTTGTGATAATGGGGATGGAACAATTACAGTTTCATCAGGCGGTCAAGAAGAAACAGAAGATCTTGAAGGCGTTACATTTGATGAATTTATTACTGCACTTGAAACACTTGGTGGTGGAACTTGTGATTAATTAAGAGTCTATTTAAACAGGTGTTTAAAAATGAGTGAGTTCCTAAAAGTTTTTTTAGAAAACCTATATTGTACCATATAACTCTTTAAAATAAGAGAAATATAAATAAGTCCAACAGCAATGTTGGACTTATTTGTTTTAAAAAGCTATTGGTTTTCTTTTTACCTTTAACAATCTAACCAACTCATGATGATAAAATTCTTTAATTATCAAAATATAATTTTGCTATGCAAAATCAAAGGCCTGGTAGACCTTTGGTGGAGATAGCCGCTTGCGGAAAAAATAGAAACTAAAATATGATTAAGTTTTTTAGACGAATTAGATACAACCTTATGGAACAAAACAAAACAGGTAAGTACTTTAAATATGCTATTGGTGAAATTGTACTTGTAGTAATTGGTATTCTCATTGCATTAAGTATTAATAATTGGAATGAGAATCGCATAAAATCAAACAAGGAAACAACCATTTTAGTAAATATTCATAAAGAGTTTAAAGAAAACAAAATACAATTGGAAGAAAAAGTTAAAATGCATATAAGAGAGCATAAGAGTTGCGCCAAAATTATTAGTCTTTTTCCTATAACATCAAAACCAGAACCCGTAGTTTTAGATTCATTATCTCGTTATCTATGGAATTCTTATGGAGGGTATACTTTTGATCCTTCTCAAACAAGTATTAATGCGCTAACAAGCACCTCTTCTTTTGATATAATAAGTAATCCAGAGCTGCGTAATCTACTAATCTCTTGGAGTGATTTAGTTAAGGACTACCAAGAAGACGAACGATATAACAAAGTCTTTATAATGAATCATTACGAGGTATATATTTCCAAACATTTTGGTTGGAATTTTAATTTTAAAGATGAACGTAACGATTTTAAGGCTTTGCAAAGTTTGGAATTTGAGTATTTGGTGAAAAAAAAATATGATTTACTTAATTGGATCTTATACGAAAATTACTTGCTGAAAAAAGTTCAAGAAACTTTGGACAAAATAATAGAACTATCAGATCCTAAAATTAATGATTAAAATTTTTCGAAAAATAAGATACAATCTCATGGAACAAAATAAAACAGGAAAATACCTAAAATACGCTATTGGAGAAATTGTACTCGTAGTGATTGGTATTTTAATTGCTCTTAGCATTAATAATTGGAACGAAGAAAGAAAAACTAAAGCAGATGAAATAAAAATACTAACCAATATCAAAAAAGCACTCGTGTCAGATTTAGACAATCAATTTACTGGGCATTTTGAGAGTGTACGTGATAAAATTAAAAGTGCGACTTTCATTATTTCACACATGGAGAATAATTTGCCCTATAATGACAGTTTAGGAGTAGACTTCAACGTATTAACGGGAGGAGGATCATTAAATTGGACACCGCAATTAACGGCTTATAAACGTTTGGAAGCTAAGGGTATTGATATTATTAAAAACGATAGCTTACTTGAGGCCTTATTAGATATTTATAATCTGGATTATCATTTAATACAAAACTCGTTTGATAATTATTTAAGAAATATTCATGATTATGGGCGACCGCTTGCTAGAAAAAAGTTCAAAGGGAGTTGGAGTGATGTATTGGATGCGCCACTATTAACACCTTTAAATTATGAGTTGTTAATTGAAGATGTTGAATTACATAACATTATAAGAACGCTAAGTCAAAATGGTTTTGAGATAGAAAAACGAATGCTAAATGCAAAAGCTAGTGTAGAGCATGTTATTAAAATGATAGATGAAGAATTACAAAAGCGTAATTAAAAGTTAAGATTTAATGTACTATAAATCTTTTAGCACATTTTTACCAGTCATTGCCATAGTTGTTAATACACCAGAAAACAATGCGCCTCCAACACCTGCTGTAACAATATCCTGACCTGTAAGATAAAAGTTTTTGATAGGTGTTCTAGGAGTTAAAAACGATTGTCTAAACCTTGAAGGACTATGATCTAATCCGTAAACTTCACCATTTTTATAATTTATAAAATGCTTTGTAGTCACTGGAGTTGAGAGTTCATAACAATGTATCTTTCCTTCTACTTGAGGCAATTGTTTGTATAGCTCTTTTAATAAACGTTGGGCAATATCCTCTTTGATTGTTTCGTATTCATCTCCTCTTTTTTTCCAAGACGTATCAGACCATTTCTGGAAGGTTTCAAAAGGCATTAATGTAATAATGTCAATAGAACTTTTACCTGGATAACGATTGGACCAATCTGGATCTTTAGCAGATGGGAAAGAAAGATACACCATAGGGAAAGGTTGAGATAAATCATCTAAATATCTTTGAACACAAGTATCATGATCACCTTCAGCTGGATAAATCCAATAATTTGTTTTTGGTAATTGAAGCTCTTCTGGAGAACCTTCTAAACCAATATACAAGCTTACATGCGCAACAGAAGGTTTTACTTTTTTTAATTGTTCTTTTAACCTGTGCTTTATAACCGTTGTTGTTGGTAATAAGGTGTTATAAGTAGTCATGATTCCTGCATTACTCACAATATTTTTGGCTTTAAATACTTTTCCGTTTTTCATCTTCACTCCAACAGCAGTATTTCTGTCAATGATAATTTCATCCACTTCAGCACTTACTAAAATTGTTCCTCCTGAAGCTGCAATTACGGGATCTATTGTTTTAACAATCTGAGAAGAACCTCCAATAGGAAAATTTCCACCATCAAAATAATGCCTAGCTACAGAAGCATGCATAGAGAAGCTACTTTGTTTAGGAGGCAAGCCATAATCGCCATATTGTCCAGAGAGCACTTTTATCAACGTTTCGTTTTTGGTTAAAGACCGAAGCACTTCATCTGTGGTTTTATCGGAGAATTTATAAAAAGGGGTTTTTAGAAACTTACCAATTATTGCATTTAAGAATGGAGAAATGGCTTTGCTGATGTAATAGTTCTTACTTGTTTTTACAGCCTTAAAAACCAAATTGATGTAGGTGCTAATCGTTTGTTCTTCTTCTGGGAAGTAGGCTATCATTTGTTTTTTGAAGTTTTTAACGCCTTTTACAAAATCAAAGTGCTGATCACCAATAACAATGCGATCATAAACCTCTCCCATATCTGCCCATTTTAGTTCACTATCTGACACATAATCAAACAGTTTTTTTAAAATGCTATGTTCTCGCTGTACTTCACCTATATAATGGATTCCAACATCCCACTCAAAGCCTTTGCGTTTAAAAATATGCGTAAAACCACCTGCAGTATAATGGCGTTCCAACACCAAAACCTTTTGACCTTGCTTTGAAAGTATGGCAGCTGTAGCGAGACCTCCCATTCCAGAACCTATAATGATAGTATCGTAAGTTTCTTGTAAATCTGGTCGTTGTTTGTAAGATTGAATCATTTGGTTTGCTTAGATAACCAAAGTACAAAATAGCATTTAGTTTTTTTGCATTAAAACAGGAAAAACCACTCAATAAGTTGAATGGTTTTTTTATATTTTCTATTTAGTATAGTGACGTTTAACAGCTTTTTTGTTCGCTTGTACTAATGTTTCTTTTTAGAGATCCACCATTAAGGATTTACTTTATGTTTCATTAGTCTTAAAAACTATAAGCTGTTTATATATAAGACGCAAAAACATTAAAAAAGTCACATAATTTTAATACTTATTTTTTTATTGGTATAAACTGTTCCCCAAAAAGCTCCAGATAACTTAAGTTTCCATCGGCACCTCTCACAAAGTTAAGCATAGCTGTTCCATATTCTTTTTTATTAAAAGTCCCTTTATAAGTGTCATAATGCCAATGATTCATACTGCCTATTAGCGTATCATTTATATTAAAAATCAATTGATTCCCTTTTTTTGAAATTGTAACTGAGCCAAATTGTTCGTTTGTATAAGTGCCTAAAAGGATCGATTCTTCAAAACTTGAATTAGTGTTTTTGATAGGTTCTGGTTCCTTTGTTGTTTCAACATCTGGATGATATAAGGTGTGTAATTCTTTACTCCAATCACGTGTAATTTTCCCATCCATAAATAAATCGAAAACGGTGTACATAATAGCATGACGAAGCTCAACATGATCTAAATTTCCCATCACATAAACACCAACGTTTTCTTCAGGGATCATGCCAGCAATAGCAACCATTCCTGAAAGACTTCCTGTGTGAAATTGCACCATTTTTCCTCTATAATCATGCTGAAACCATCCTAATCCATAGGTCATCCAATTTGGTTTTGTAGCTTGTTGCGTTGGATAAAATTCATTTGCAGGAATAATTTGCTGAGGCTTAAAAAGCTCAGTAAAATTCGCTGTTGAGATAAGTTGTTTGCCATCTTTCACACCTTTGTTTAAAAGAAATTGAATCCATTTTCCAGTGTCATTTGCAGTTGACCACATGGAACCTGCAGGACCAATGTTGTCTGCTTTCATTTGTTCAATTTTTACAATTTCCCCATCAATTTCGTAATGTGCATCAGCTTTATTTGTAATAGGTTTTACTTGTTCTAGCAATGAATACGTATTGTTCATTCCTAAAGGTTGAAATATGCGCTCTTTTAAAAAATCGCCCCAGTTTTGGCCACTAATTGTTTCAAGAACTTTACCAGCGGCCAAGTACATCAAGTTTTGATAAATAAAACTTGAGCGTAACGAATATGTTTTTTCCACTTCCCTCATTTTGTATAGTGCACTATCGCTGCTTATGGTCATCATGCTCCATAAATAATCTGTGTTTCCCAATCCCGTTCTATGGGTAAGTAAATCTCTAATGGTAATTTCACGAGTTAGATATGGGTCTTTGAGTTGAAATTCCGGGAGATAATTTATGACCTTGTCATCCCAGTTTAGCTTTTTATCATCAACAAGCATGGCAAGTCCTGCTGCAACAAATGCTTTCGTAGTTGATGCACAAACAAAAAGGGTGTTTTCATCAACGTTTTTATTGGTTCCAATGGTAGTGACACCATAGCCTTTTTTAAAAATGATTTCGCCATCTTTTACAACAGAAACTGCCAATCCTGGAGGATTCCATAGTTCAATACCTTTTTGAATGTAAGCATCTAGTTCATTTATTTTTTCAGTATTTGATTGCGCCATTATCGAAATACTCGCCATAATAAACAGCAATAAGGAAAGAGATTTTAATTTCATAATCATATAAATTAGTGTATTTTATTTTCGAATCAAATCGAATCGGTGTGTGTATTTTAGCGTTATACTTTGGTTGTTAATGACATCCAGATAATCTTCATCTTTTACGACATTTAACACAACAAACAAACCAGTATTAGCATTTTGTAGCCATCCAAAACGAGCATTTACAGAAGTGATGTTTGATATATTATTATGTTGAACCAAACTTTGAACAAACATTCTCGGCGTAAATGAGTAGGATAAACGAGCGCTACCAACAAAAGCAGTAACATCACCATTTGGAAGATTTAATATGTTGTGACTTACAGTAAATGACGAATTAAATTTATCACCAAGCCTATAATTTAGAGTACCTCCATTTGATATACGATCACCGCCAAAGTAGCCACCAATTACTGTTCTAGTGCTTAATGATAATATCTTATTAGGGTTTGTCATAAAAATAAGTTGTAATTCTTTATGCTTGTAAGTGTCAATTGGTATTTCAACTCCTGAAATATCAAAAGGCTCTAAAACACCTTCCGTAGTGAAATTTACTCCAGTATGAATTTCAAATCCGCTTGCCCAAACCCAATGATTATCAATGTGTAAAAAGCTCGTTACCAACTCATCGTTAAAATTCCAGTAGCCTCGATATGAAATGTGAGGTCTTATTTCTAAAATACTTCCCCAATTTTTTGGTCGCATGGCTCTAAAAAGTAAAAATTCCGGCTTTTTAAATGATGAACGTTGCAAGAATCCAACTTCAGGGTTAAAGCCTTCACCAACTTCGGTATAACCAGCATTAATGTTCCAACCATCCCAATTATAGTTTCCTATTAGTTTGAAAGCATGATCTTTTTCTTCTATTCCAGGAGTTACACTTTTTGCTGCAAAACCAGTAATTTGAGCTTTTTTTCCAAGTCCCCATTTTCCATCAACAGCGAAAACACGATTGTAATCATCTTCAGTATCACCTAATCCTGCTCTATTAATAAACACACCACCAATGGAGGAACGACTAGAAGTAAAATCATGATTTACACGAGCAACAGAAAAGTTGTTTTTTTCGATTCCTGCATCTTCAACATCTTCAGTAAACATAGACAACAGACCAATATTCGTTTGATTAATTTTCCCGGACACTCTGGCTCCACCAATAATTGGGACTAGAGAACCATCGTTACCAATTCCTATGCGTCTACTAAAAAACAAATCGACTTCACCAGGACTTCCAACAGAGAATTGCCCAGCATTTTCCAAAAAGAATGGACGCTTTTCTGGAAAGAATAAATTAAATCGATCTAAATTTACTTGTTGTTCATCAACTTCAACTTGTGCAAAATCAGTATTATAGGTGAGGTCTAAAGTAATGCTAGGAGTGATGCTGTATTTTATATCTGCACCAACTTCAAAATTTGTATCTGTCTCACTTGGATCAATTGAATTATCATTCACAGTTTGCATAAGTGCGTATGGAAGAATTGTCAAGTTGCCAGGATTTTTTAAACTGACGCCATGCATTTTTCCGGAAAGCGATAATCGTTTTATGTCAAAACCTAGTGGCAAAGAAGCCCAATATGCTGTTTCTGTATTCTTACTTATGTTTCTTTGAAAATTTATTCCCCAAGTTTGATCGTCGCCACTGCTGAATCTTAAAGAGCGCAATGGAATAGCAAATTCGGCACTCCAACCATAATCTCCAGTTTCAGTTTTTACAGTCCAAGACGCATCCCAATTAATATTGGTGCCACCAATAACGCCTTGTTGTTGTCTGTTAGCACTAAAATTTCCTTGACCTTCATTATCAATTTGCGCATCATATTCCATTCCGTTAGAATTGGTTCCAAACAAAAAACCATTTTGTTGATCATTATAAGTGTCTATAATAAACAGGAAACTATCTTCATCATTTAGATCGGAATCTCTTCTAGAATCAGAAACTACAATGGTTTCTGGGCTAGAGTCGTAGCAAACCACAGCAACGTAAAACATACCTTTGGAGGTTGCGACGCGAATTTCTGTCTTTTCAGTAGCAGGAACATTAAATCTTGGTTTTATTTGAGTAAGGTCAGTAATTGGTGGAATGGATTTCCAAAGCTCTTCATTTAAAACATCTCCATCAATTACAGGATCCGTTGTTAGTTGTGAAATAGTAAAATTAGGTCTATTTGAAGATTGTGAATTTTGAGCAATAACAAGAGTAAAGGACACACATGAGATGCTTAGACAGAAAACTAGCTTTTTAAATATAGTCATTAATAAGGCCTGGTTGGTTAGTTGGTTAAATGTATAAAAAATACTACAATTAATGATGATTTGTTACCATAGAACGATTATTGCAGTTTCAGAAAGTAATATTAACAGCTATTTATAAGTATGTTCTTTAATTTTTTGATTTATTTGTAATTGTAAATGCCCAAATAATGAAAAGATTTTTACTATTATTCTCGGTTCTCCTTAGTTTTTTTTCACAAGCTCAGATTATAGAACCTGCAGATTGGAAATTTGAAAGTAAGAAGATTAGCGACAATGAGTTTGAATTAACTTTCACAGCTTTTATTGATGAGTATTGGGCAGTTTATTCGCAATTTGTTGAAGAAGGTGGACCTCTTCCAACCAACTTTGTTTTTGAAGCTAATTCCGATTACGAACTTATTGATAATGTTGTTGAAGATGAGTTAAATAAAGTTTCAAAATACGATTCGGTGTTTGAAATGATTGTACCCAAGTTTTACAGGAAAGCCCAATTTAAGCAACGCGTAAAACTACTCTCTAATAACGCATCTATTACAGGTAATTTGGAGTATATGACCTGTGATGATGAGAAATGTATATTCAAAGATGATAATCCTTTTCTGTTTCAAATATCAGCTTCAGGAAGTACATCTGCTGAACAAACTAGTGGAGAAAATATTGCTATTGATGATAATGCTGTAAATAGTCAACTGTATGGTATTTTACCTGATGATATTTTAAAACTAGATACCACATGTGAAGGAGAAATAACAACTGTTTCAGATAGCACAAAACAAGGAAAATCACTTTGGAGTATTTTTGGATTAGGTTTTTTAGGAGGATTATTGGCGCTTTTAACACCTTGTGTGTTTCCAATGATTCCCTTAACAGTTAGCTTTTTTACAAAAAAGAACAGTGTAAAAGGCTCAGGAATTTCTAAAGCTATCCTTTATGGTTTCTTTATCCTTGCTGTTTATTTGGTGTTAAGTATCCCGTTTCATTTAATAGATTCAATTAATCCAGATATATTAAATGAGATTTCAACAAACGTAGTGTTAAACGTTATATTCTTTGTAATTTTTATGTTTTTTGCATTTTCGTTTTTTGGCTATTATGAGCTAACCTTACCAACAAGTTGGACAAATAAAACCTCTAAAGGAGAAAATATTGGTGGCGTTTTAGGCGTGTTTTTTATGGCATTAACACTTGCAATTGTTTCCTTTTCGTGTACAGGACCAATTTTAGGGTCTTTGCTTGCAGGTTCCTTAACTGCTGATGGTGGAGCGTGGCAGTTAACAGCTGGAATGGGAGGATTTGGCTTAGCATTAGGACTACCTTTTGCCCTTTTTGCGATGTTTCCTAATATGCTAAATTCATTGCCGAAATCTGGCGGTTGGCTAAACACAACTAAAGTTATTTTAGGATTTTTAGAATTGGCTTTAGCATTCAAATTCTTATCGAATGCTGATTTAGTCAAGCATTGGGGAATTCTAAAAATTGAAGTTTTTCTAGGCATTTGGATTATAATTTTCATTGGTTTAGCACTTTATATTTTAGGTAAAATTAAATTCCCACATGATTCACCAATAAAAAAATTATCGTTTTCTAGAATAGCATTTGGAGTTTTGGTAGCTGCATTTGCAGTGTACCTTGTTTCAGGATTTAGAGTTAATAAAGACACCAATACATTAACATCTTTAACTTTACTAAGTGGTTTAGCACCGCCAGTTGGCTATAGTTTTTTATATCCTAACGAGTGCCCAAATAATCTAGAATGTTTTAAAGATTTAAAAGAAGGTATTGCTTACGCTCAAAAAGTAAATAAGCCAATAATGCTCGATTTTACAGGTTATGCATGTGTGAATTGCAGAAAAATGGAAGAGCATATTTGGCCTAAAGATAAAATAGATGCAATACTTAGAAATGAATATGTTTTGATCTCATTATATGTAGATGATAAAAAAGAATTACCTGAAGATGAACAAATTTTGGTTAGTAGAATAAATGGAGGCACAAGACAGTTATCTAATTATGGGCATAAATGGTCTCATTTTCAAACGCAGTTTTTTCAATCAAATTCACAACCGTTTTATGCCCTTTTAAGTCCTGATGGCAAAACAGTGTTAAATAGCCCAGTTGGATATACACCAAATGAAGATGAATATGCGACATTTTTGGAATGCGGATTGGATGCATTTAATGAGCAAAAGCCTGAACCTTCAATTTTTGAAATTAATTAAATTCAATTTTTATCACTAAAAAGACTCTTAAAAACTAAGTTGAAGAGCTAAAGTTTGGTAAAACTTTAACGATAAAGCATTGTGATTAAAATAGGAAGCAAGTATCTTCGTTAGTATAGATACTGATAAATTTTTATTGTACCTTTTTAAATAATTATAAGTATTAATGTCAGAAAAGAAACAGCTTAAATACGATAAGGCATATTTGAGAATTGCTGATGAATGGGGAAAATTGTCCTATTGCAAACGCAAGCAAGTTGGAGCAATCATTGTAAAAGATAGAATGATAATTTCTGACGGTTATAATGGCACGCCAAGTGGATTTGAAAACTTTTGTGAAGATGATGAAGGTTATACAAAATGGTATGTATTACATGCCGAAGCCAATGCAATTTCAAAAGTGGCATCCTCAACGCAGTCTTGTAAAGGAGCAACACTTTATATAACCTTATCACCATGTAAAGAATGCAGCAAATTAATACATCAAGCTGGTATTATTAGGGTTGTTTATAAAGAAGCCTACAAAGATGATTCAGGGGTTCAATTCTTAACTAAAGCAGGAATTGATGTTAAGCTTATTAATGATTTAACTTAATGCAAATACAAAAAAAATTCATACCACTTATTATTGGAGTTGCTATAGCAACTGGGATTTTTATTGGAGGGAAATTGAGTTTTACGGATAATTCTGATCGTTTATTTACATCAAATTCAAAAAAAGACAAACTCAATCGACTTATTGATTTTATAGATTATGAATATGTAGATGATGTAAACACAGATAGTATTGTCGATGTAACTGTGAATAGAATTCTGGATAATCTTGATCCACATTCAACCTATATTCCAAAAAAAGATTTACAAAAAGTAACCGAGAATATGAAAGGTGATTTTGTTGGGATTGGTGTTAGTTTTTATACGTACAGAGACACTGTAACAGTTATTCGACCTTTAAAAGGAGGGCCAAGTATAAAGGCTGGAATTAAGGCTGGCGATCGTATTGTGGTTGCAAATGGAGAGCCAATTTATGGAAAAAGTTGGGATAATGATGCTGTTGTAGATAGGCTTAAAGGCGAAAAAAACACGAAAGTTGATCTAAAAGTTTATAGACCTTCCGAAAACAAGATACTAGAATTTAAAGTAAAACGTAGTGAAGTACCAATCATAAGTGTTGACGCTTCTTACATGCTTTCAGAAAATTTAGGCTACATTAAAATAAATCGTTTTGCAGAATCCACTTATAAAGAATTTAAAAAAGGATTAGATAAGCTTCAAGATCAAGGCGCAACTAAACTCGTGTTAGATTTAAGAGATAATCCTGGAGGGTTTTTAAATATTGCTGAACAAATTGCTGATGAATTTTTAGAAGATGACAAGCTTATTTTATTTACTAAGAACAAAAAAGGTAAAATTGAAAACAGCTATGCTACAAGAAAAGGTGATTTTGAAGATGGTGAAATATTTGTGTTGATTAATGAAAACTCAGCGTCAGCAAGCGAAATTATAGCAGGTGCTTTACAAGACAACGATAAAGGTACTATTGTTGGTCGCCGCTCTTATGGTAAAGGCTTAGTGCAAAGAGAAATGGCACTTGGAGATGGCAGTGCTGTTAGACTTACAATTTCAAGATATTATACACCAACAGGACGTTCTATACAACGCTCCTATGAAAATGGTACTGAGGATTATTATCACGAATATTATAAACGAATTCAAAATGGAGAATTATCAAGTGAAGAAAGAATAGTCGTGGCAGATTCTTTAAAATTTACAACACCAAAAGGCAAAATAGTGTATGGAGGAGGAGGTATAATTCCTGATGAATTTGTTCCTATTAATAAGAAAATGGAAAATCAAACGGTTGATAGAATTTTGGCAAGTGGAATTCTTGATTATTTTGTGTTTGAAGATTTAGACACTAATAGAATAAGTTTTCAAGATATTACCCAAGATGGATTTATTGAAAATTATGAAGTTTCAGAAGATATGCTTACGCGTTTTAATGATTATCTAAATGCTAGAACACGATATAAAATAACCTTTGTTGCCTATGCAGATGAGGTGAAACTTTATATAAAAGCAAAAATGGCAGAGCAATTATTTGGCGATGAAGCTTACACGCAAATAATAAATAGTAATGATGATATGTTAGCTAGGATAAAAGAATTGATTCAAGAATAATCTACGCTTTATCATGTACTTTAGTATGATTGCCAGCATTCCAAAGTGTTAAAATATCTGTGGCCACATGAGCACCACTTCCAGAAGCTATTGCAAATTGACTTCGCCAACCAGCTAAAGTACCAGCAACATATAAGTTTTCAGCAATAAGATGGTCTTTATTTTCTAGCCAAATTCTATTTTTTTCAAGTGCAGTTCTTGGATGCGGTTTAATGTATTGTTCAAGGCCTTTAATAGTTAGCAAATTAGTATAACCAACTGCAATTACAATAATTTTTGAAGTGTATGTAGCCTTATTAGTTTTTATTTGAAATACGTCTAAAACGGTTTCTATTTCAATAACTTTTTCTTTATGTATTTGTGTAATGTGAGGGTATAAATTTGTTAATTGGTTTTTGCCACTTTTAAGTATGGAAGCACCAGTTGTTCCAGGTTGTAATCCTAATACATTATTAAATAAAGCCGTTTGTAAATGTGAAGCTTTATCATGTGTAAAAATTCCAATACGTTTATCAATAACATAAGACCTTTTATTTGCAGAGCCTAGAACCAACGCACAAGACATGCCAGCCGCTCCACCACCAATTATTAAAACATCAAACATTAGCTTTTTTTCTTAACGATTCTTTCAATTTTTTTTGAGACCCTTAAAATAGCGAGTAAAATAATAGCACAAAGACCAGTGAAAATAGTAATTAAAGCGACCAGGCTTTCATCTTCAAAAGGTGCGTCAAAATTAACTTGTGTGATATTATAACCAATTAATATAATTGCAATTGCTGTTAAGATATAAGTGAAAATTTTCATCTAAATAAATAATTCTTTTATGTTATGGGCAAATAATTTTACTGCTATTGCAAGCAATATAACACCAAATATTTTTCTGATAATACTAATTCCGTTTTGGCCAATTACACGCTCTATTTTTGCAGAAGTTTTTAAAACTATATAAATAACAATAACATTTAGTATTACTGCAATAATTATAGTTTGAGTACTGTACTCTGCTCTTAAAGATAATAAAGTTGTTAAACTTCCAGGGCCTGCGATTAGTGGGAAGGCCAATGGGAAAACACTTGCAGTCATTGCACTGTTTTCTTCTTCTTTATATAATGTAATGCCAAGAATCATTTCTAAAGCAATGAAAAATAGAATAAATGCGCCTGCAACGGCAAAACTATTAACACCAATTCCTATGAGCGAAAGAATGTTTTTTCCAACAAACAAGAAAACAATTAAAATAATACCAGCAATAATAGATGCTTTTTCACTTTGTATGTGACCAACTTTTTTACGTAAATCAATAATTATCGGAATGTTTCCAATAATATCAATCACAGCAAAAAGAATCATAAATACTGTAAATATTTCTTTAAAATTAAGTTCCATTTATTAAATGTATAAATTTTCGCCAAAAGTAGTCTATTAAAGCAATATTAAGTATTAAATTAAAATTAAGTTTGTCTATTTTTGTCCTGAATTTCAGTCTTTAAAAAATGTTTCAACTAGGAAAAACAATTGTTTCAGAAGATATTATTAAAAAAGATTTTGTCTGCAATTTATCGGCTTGCAAAGGCGCTTGTTGTGTTGATGGTGATGCTGGAGCACCTCTTGAATTAGCAGAAACAAAAATATTAGATGAGATTTATCCTATCCTTAAACCATACTTAAGAAAAGAAGGCATTAAAGCAATTGAGGCTCAAGGAAAATTTACGACTACAGATGAAGGTGAATTTGAAACGCCATTGATTGATGGTGCCGATTGTGCTTATGTTATTTTTGACGAACATAAAACTGCGCTTTGTGCTATTGAAGAAGCGTATAATCAAGGAGATATCAAATGGAAAAAACCAGTTTCTTGTCATTTATATCCTGTTAGAGTCAAAGATTATAGTGAATTCTCAGCTGTAAATTACCATCATTGGTACATCTGTGATGATGCCTGTGCACTTGGAAAAGAATTGCAAGTTCCAGTCTATAAATTTGTTAAAGAAGCTTTAATAAGAAAATTTGGAGAAGATTGGTACATGGAGTTAGAAAAAGTGGCTGAAAAAATGAGCAAATAATCACACAGGAATCTTCAATATAACCTTTGTTCCAGTTGCATTATTTTTTGCATCAAAAAGGTCTTCAATTTTCAAATCATACATTCTAGAAAATCGTTTAGAGAAATTAAACAAACGCTCTTTTGTAAGATCAATACCAACAGATTTCCGTTTTAAAGTTTTATTTTGTTTTCGCTCATTGGATACTTTTCTACCAACACCATTATCTGTAATAGAAATAGTAATATATTCTTCATTTTCTTTTTTAACATCTAAAACTATACCCTTTTCATCTGTTTTTGAACTTAAACCATGCCATAATGAGTTTTCCAAAAAAGGCTGTAAGATTAAGGATGGCACACGAATATTATCTGGGTTTATGTTCGCATCTATATTAATTTGAAAGTCTATTTCATTTGAAAATCTAATATTTTCAATATTCATATAAAGCCTCATAGTGTCTAGCTCATCGGCAAGTGAAATATCTTTTTCATTTGAAACTACTAATATTTTACGAATTAACTTGGCAAACTTATTTAAATAGTAAACAGCGTTTTCCTTTTCATTATTAATAATGTATAGTTTTATAGAATTTAGAGAATTAAAAATAAAATGAGGATTCATTTGACTTTTAAGCATGTTTTGTTCTAACGTTAATATTTTTTTCTCTTGATTTATTTGTTGCTGTCTATTAAAAATAAAAAGCAGTACAGTAACAAGAACAATAGCCAAAAGTGAAAGTAATAATGATAATCTATTTTGTTCTAATCTAGATTTCACCAATTCATTTTCATTAGCCAAGGCTTTAATGGTATTTGTTTTGCTTTCGCTTTCATATTTAATAATTAGATCATTAATATAAGAGAGGTTCCTTTGGTTATTAATAGTATTTTCTAAAGAGTCAGCCATTTTGTAATCTCGCAAGGCAAGATCATAAATCCCTTTGTTTTGATAATTTTCAGATAAATGTTGGAGTGCTTCAATTTTCGATGATATCAAACCATAACCATCAGAAACCTCAATGGCCTTTTTTAGATTTTGTTCTGCTAAATCCTCTTTATTCGTTAAGCTTTGAAGCCAACCAATATTTGTATAAGATGCAGCTATGTAGTATTGATCCGCAATTTGTAAGGCTTTGCTGAGTGCGTTTTGTAAAATAGGTAGTGCTTCGTCATATTTTTTTTGCTTGACATAAATTTTCCCAATACTGTTATAGCAGATGACACGACCAACTTCAGAATCAATTTTTTCATTATACATTAATGACGTTTGGTAATCTTTTAAAGCATCTTCAAGGAGCCCTTTGGCTTCTTTGGCATAGCCAATGTTTTGGTAATTTATAGCAAGACCTAGATTGTTTTCTGAGTCAATTTCTATTTCTAATGATTTATTAAACTGTTCTAAGGCTAAATCATATTGTTTAAGAACAAGATAAATGTTTCCCATACTATTTAAGGACACAGCGATACTTAGTTTTAATTGTTCAGTAATGGGATTAGCTGTATTAGCAAACTCCAATGCTTGTGAATGATAATCTAATGCAGAACTTACTAAATCCATTCTTCGGTAAACGACACCAAGCAAATTTAAACTCAGTACTTTTAGCTCTAAATTTTCAGCATATGTTGCGAGCTCTTCTGCATATTCATGATGTTCAATAGCCCTTTCATACATAGAATGATTTCTGTAAATTATACCTAGGGCATTATTGACATAACTTTCTGCTTCAAAGTAACTGGCTTCAAAAACTCTATCGTTCAAAAGATTCATTTTTATAGAGTCATTTTCGAACTTACCGAAGAGTGATGCTAATTCGCTATAACTGGTTGTTCTTGTAAATAAAATTTCATCCAAGTTATTTTCAAATTCTTGATCGTAACTATTTTGAGAGAAAACAGAACAAATACTTAAAACAAAAATTAAGCAAAAAGCGAAAATGTCTTTGAATAAAAGTTTATATGAGGAGTTGAAGTAATGCATTATAATTTATCAAGAAATTCACCTTTTCGTTGACGAGCAACTGGAATTTTATGGTTTGATTCCATGATAAGATAGCCTTCGGTCTTTAAAAATTCCTTTATTTTATGAAGGTTTACAATATAAGAATTGTGTGTTCTAAAAAAGATTGATTCTGGCAAAATACTATTAATGTCTTTGAGTTTTTTTGTTACTACTTTTTTTTGATTATTTTTTAAGTGAATGGTACTATAGTTGCCATCAGATTGCACAAAAATAATATCATCAATATTTAGGAATAATAGTTTTCCGTCTGAGTTAACAGTAATTTTTTGTTGCGTATTAGAACCATTAAAATTTATTAAAAGCTTTTCAAGCTTTTCTATAGGAAAAAAATTGGAATTAAATTTTTTAATCTTTTTAATAGTTTCATCTAAATCATCAGAATCTATAGGTTTTAATAGATAATCAATAGCTTCATGTTTTAAAGCTTTTATGGCATATTCGTCATATGCTGTTGTAATAATAACAGGAAAATCACGATTTATAAGTTTATCTAAAAACTGAAATCCATCCATTGTAGGCATTTGTATATCTAAAAACAGACAATCTGGAGTGTTATTTTTCAGAAATTCTAATGCGTCTTCAGGATTCGTAAACGTTTCAAGAATTGCTATTTCATTACTAAAATTAGTGAGCTCCCATGAAAGACTTTGTATAGCTTTTGACTCATCATCAACAATTACTGCGTTTATCATTTTTGGTAAAACTCTATTATTAGGTGAACATAAAACATGTAATTTTCCCTTTATGTAAAATTACTAATTAAAACTATATTCAGAACTACCAACTATACATGATTTAATACCAACTATACATTAACGCGTACTTATAGTAGCTTCTTTTTATGATATTTGTAATACGAATTATCAATTAAGGTGTATTCTATTATTACAATATAAAGTGAATTTAGGGATCACTTTTAGATTAAATGCTATTAATCAATAAAAAACCAGAAGTAATTCTGGTTTTTTTATTTCCCTTTTTTAAAATGAAAACTTTTATAGTTTTAGTTAGTTTAGTTAATTATTGGGAAAAAGTGAGAATGTTGCCATTCTCACTTTTTATTTTCTAAAAAACAAAAAATTAAACTTTAAAATTCTTACTATTTCTTTTAAAACTGAAAACGCCAGAAACCCCTAGTTTCATTAGGGTTATGATTTTTAAAAAACACATAAATATCTATAAATCAATGTTTTAAGTTTAATATTTTTTAAATCTAAATGTAAGAAAAAAACCACTCGTTGTTAAAAACTTGTTAACAATGTTTATAAAAATACCTTTCATTATCCTCCACATTTTTGAATCTTTGTTGGTCCCAAATAGAAGCAAAAAATATTACACAAATTTAAAAAAACATACTTTCAATGTCTAACCAAATAGAACCAATTTTAGCAGAAAATAAAGATCGATTCGTGATTTTTCCAATTCAACATCATGATTTATGGGAATGGTATAAAAAATCTGAAGCAAGTATGTGGACTGCAGAAGAAATTGATTTGCACCAAGATCTTACAGATTGGACAGAGAAATTAAATGATGACGAGCGTTATTTTATTAAACACGTATTAGCATTTTTTGCTGCAAGTGATGGTATTGTAAATGAAAATTTAGCTGAAAATTTTGTAAATGAAGTTCAATACAGTGAAGCAAAATTCTTCTATGGATTTCAAATCATGATGGAAAATATTCACAGTGAAACTTACTCATTGTTAATAGACACTTATGTAAAAGACGAAAAAGAAAAAGCAATGCTTTTTAATGCTATTGAAACATTTCCTGCCATTAAAAAGAAAGCAGATTGGGCTTTAAAATGGATAGATTCTCCAAGTTTTGCAGAACGCCTTATTGCATTTGCAGCCGTAGAGGGGATTTTCTTTTCAGGATCATTTTGCTCTATATTCTGGTTAAAAAAGCGTGGTTTAATGCCAGGTTTAACGTTCTCTAATGAGTTAATTTCTCGAGATGAAGGCATGCACTGTGATTTTGCAGTTCACCTACACGAAAACCACTTGGTTAATAAAGTGCCAAAAGAGCGTATTAAAGAAATTATTGTTGATGCCTTAAATATTGAAAGAGAATTTATTACAGAATCTCTTCCTGCTAGTTTAATTGGTATGAACTCAAAATTAATGTCCCAATACCTAGAGTTTGTAACCGATGGTTTACTTCAGGATTTAGGTTGTGAAAAGGAATATGGCACAGCAAATCCATTCGATTTTATGGATATGATTTCCCTACAAGGAAAAACAAACTTTTTCGAAAAACGTGTTTCTGAATATCAAAAAGCAGGCGTTCTAAACAAAGAAGTAGAAGAAAACAAGTATGATTTTGGTTCTGATGATTTCTAGAACCAAATAAAGATTTCAAAAAAACAAAATTATTGTAATTGGTTTTATAATTAAATATAACAACCAAGTTTTAATTTCAATATAAAAAATAAATAATAACCACCTAACTACTAGGTAGTTGTAAATTTAAGATAACTAACAACCCTCATTTCTGAACTAGAATCTTCAGGAAGACTAAAAAAAACGTGTAAAGTATGTTTGTATTAAAAAGAGACGGAAGAAAAGAACCAATCATGTTCGATAAAATTACGGCGAGAGTACGTAAATTATGCTATGGATTAAATGAATTAGTAGATCCAATTAAAGTAGCAATGCGAGTAATTGATGGTTTATATGATGGCGTAACCACTAGCGAATTAGATAATTTGGCAGCAGAGCAAGCAGCAACAATGACTACTGCTCATCCAGATTATGCACGTTTGGCAGCTCGTATTTCGGTTTCTAACTTACATAAAAACACAAAAAAGACCTTTAGCGAGGTGATGACAGATTTATATCTGTATGTGAATCCACGTACAGGAAAAAATGCACCGTTATTAAGTGATGAAGTTTACAATGTAATCAACGAAAACAAAGAAAAGTTAGATTCAGCTATTATATACAATCGTGATTTTGGTTATGATTATTTTGGGTTTAAAACACTAGAGCGCTCATACCTTTTAAAGTTAAACGGACAGATTGCCGAGCGACCACAACACATGTTAATGCGAGTTTCTATAGGAATTCACCTTAACGATTTGGATTCAGCTATTGAGACTTATGAGTTGATGTCTAAAAAATACTTTACACACGCAACACCAACATTGTTTAACTCAGGCACACCGAAACCACAAATGTCATCTTGTTTCTTACTTACTATGAAAGATGATAGTATTGATGGTATTTATGATACATTAAAACAAACTGCTAAAATATCGCAATCAGCGGGAGGAATAGGATTATCTATCCATAATGTGCGTGCTACAGGAAGTTATATTGCAGGTACAAACGGAACAAGTAATGGTATTGTACCTATGCTAAAAGTATTTAATGATACAGCACGTTATGTAGATCAAGGTGGTGGAAAGCGTAAAGGAAGTTTTGCTATGTACATTGAGCCTTGGCATGCAGATATTATGAGTTTCTTGGATTTAAAGAAGAACCATGGTGCTGAAGAATTACGTGCTCGTGATTTATTCTACGCGATGTGGATGCCAGATTTATTCATGAAACGTGTTCAAGAAAATGCGGAATGGACGTTGATGTGCCCAAACGAATGTCCAGGTTTATCAGATACACATAGTGAAGAATTTGAAGCATTGTATACCAAATACGAAACAGAAGGTAAAGGAAGAAAATCAATAAAAGCACGTGAACTTTGGGAGAAAATATTAGAATCTCAAATAGAAACAGGGACACCTTATATGCTGTATAAAGATGCAGCAAACCGTAAGACAAATCAGAAAAATTTAGGTACAATTAAGTCCTCTAACTTATGTACTGAAATTATGGAGTACACATCTCCAGATGAAGTTGCAGTATGCAATTTGGCATCTATTGCCTTACCAATGTTTATTAAAAATGGAGAGTTTGACCATAAGGAGTTATTTAAAATTACTAAACGCGTTACTAAAAACTTAAACAGAGTCATAGATCGTAATTATTATCCTGTAATTGAAGCTGAATATTCTAATCTTAAACACAGACCAATTGGTTTAGGAGTGCAAGGTTTAGCAGATACTTTTATTAAATTACGTTTGCCTTTTACAAGTGATGAAGCTAAAAGTTTAAACCAAGATATTTTTGAAACACTTTATTATGCTGCTGTTACTGCAAGTGTGGAAGAAGCTATAGAAGATGGACCTTATCAAACTTATGAAGGGTCTCCAATAAGTCAAGGATTATTTCAGCATAATTTATGGAATATCCAAGAAGACACTTTAAGTGGTCGTTGGGATTGGGAAAAACTGAGAAAAGATGTTAAAAAACATGGTGTTCGTAATTCACTTTTAGTAGCTCCAATGCCAACAGCATCAACATCACAAATTTTAGGAAATAATGAATGTTTTGAACCATATACATCTAACATTTATACGCGTCGTGTGTTATCTGGTGAGTTTATTGTTGTGAACAAACATTTATTAGAAGACTTAGTAGATCTTGGTCTTTGGGATGAAAGCCTTAAGAATGAAATTATGCGTGCAAATGGTTCTATACAAGACGTAGATATTATTCCTCAAGACATTAAGGATCTTTATAAAACTGTTTGGGAAATGAGCATGAAAGATATCATTGATATGTCTCGTCAACGCGGTTACTTTATAGATCAGTCACAATCTCTTAACCTATTCTTAGAAGGCGCAACAATGGCTAAACTAACATCAATGCATTTTTATGCTTGGAAAAGTGGCTTAAAAACAGGAATGTACTATTTACGTACTAAGAGCGCAGTAGATGCCAAAAAAGTAACAATTACTAGAGAAGCAAAAGCTGAACCAGTTGCTGTAGTACAAGAAGTAGTTAATGAAAACGATATTAAAAAACAGCAAAAAGCAGTCGAAACAGCTGCAAAATTTGCTAAGGAAACAGCTGCAAAAATTGAAGTTGAACCAATGAGTCCTGACGAAATGAAAGCGTTATTAGCACAAGCTAAAGAGGCTGAAGGTGATGACTGCTTAATGTGTGGATCTTAAATTTAATAAGTGTTTATAAAAAAGCACCTCTCTCGAGGTGCTTTTTTTATTTCAAAATATCTGTTCCTAAATATTTATCATCTTTATTGTAATACCAAGCTCTTGCTTTTGGCATTTTAATGTCATTAACTACCATTTCTTCAGTTAATAAAATATATTCACCACTTTCATCATTTTGGTTGCCATTTTCATCTATTTTAAAAAACTGATAAATTTCCATGGCATAAGTTTCAGGATCAAAATAAAAGTACCAAATATCTGTTCCTACTTCTTCATCATAGGTAGCTTTTAAAACTATATACGCTTTGCCTTTAAAGGTTTTACGTTCAACAACTTCGGAGATATTGGTTCCAGGATCTTTTAATTTCATTGGCAAACCATATAAATAGGAATAATAATTTTTATACATGTGTGCTCTATCGCAATTTAGATTATTTGCCTTTGCTTCTTCTTCAGTAAACTCTGTGCTTCTATTTAGTGCAATGTTGCAATTATCACCACTTACTTTATATTCAATCATAGTAGAGTCTCTTACAGCTTTAAGGTAAAAGCTACTTGCTGGATTGTTTATAGTAATATCACTTTCTCTATTGGGAGCATCTGGAGTTTCCATGGTTACATGAAATGAAGCGTTGAATGAATTCCACATATTATTTGGATCGTGATAAGCAATTGTATTTTCTAATAATTGTGACGAACTAAGTTCTTTTTCACAAGAGATAAAAAGTGTAGTAATAAGAACTAATAGAATATATTTTTTCATAGATAAGTTGTGTTTGATTTTTACGAATTTAGTTGATTTTTATGACTTAATAATAATATGACATATGTCATGAGGTTTTGAAAAATTAATTAATAATATTATCTTTTGAAATTAATATAGTCGACAAAAACTAAATATGGGCTACAATTTTTATGATATCCTACAGCTTATTGGAGCCTTAGGCGTCTTTTTATTTGGTATGAAAGTGATGAGTGATGCACTCTTAAAGCTTGCAGGGAATAAAATGCGTTCAATATTGGCAACCATGACTTCCAATAGATTTTTAGGAATTCTTACTGGATTTTTTATTACCTCTATTATACAATCATCATCTGCTACTACATTAATGGTTGTTAGTTTTTCTAATGCAGGATTATTAACTCTTACTGAAGCTATAGGTGTCATAATGGGAGCCAATATTGGAACAACTATCACAGCTTGGCTAATAACAATTCTTGGGTTTAAAGTAAGTATGAGTACAATTGCTTTACCGCTAGTTGGTTTTGGATTTGCCTTTACATTTGCAAAGAAGGAGCAAACCAAAAATTGGGGAAATTTTATTATAGGGTTTGCACTTTTATTTATTGGGCTTCAGTTTTTAAAAGAAGCAATGCCAGACATTAAAAGCAACCCTGAGATTCTCGAATTTTTAAGTAAGTATACAGATTTAGGATACTTATCTGTTTTATTATTTTTACTAATTGGAACTGTTTTAACCGTAATTATTCAATCATCAAGCGCTACAATGGCACTAACATTAATTATGTGTGCGCAAGGATGGATTCCTTTTGAATTAGCTGCAGCAATGGTTTTAGGTGAAAATATTGGCACTACTATTACAGCCAATTTAGCAGCTTTTGTTGGTAATTATCAGGCAAAAAGAACAGCAAGAGCTCATCTTGTTTTCAATTTAATAGGTGTATTGTGGATGCTTATTTTCTTTTATCCATTTTTAAAATTTGTATCCTGGTTGGCAGAACTCATAGGCTCAGAATCTCCTTATATAAGTGCTGCGGCAGTTCCTGTTGCTATTTCCTTATTTCATACTGCGTTCAACATCATCAATACGTTTTTATTAGTTTGGTTCGTGAATCCTATCGCTAAATTAGTTGAAAGAATAATTCCTGAGAGATTAGATCCAGCAAAAGACATTGATGAACCTAAATTTTTAACTCCAAGCATCTTAAAATATCCTGAAACGGCTATTTCCAGCTTAATAAAAGAGTCTAAATACTTATTTAAGAATGCTGTTTTTGAAATTGTTTCACATGCATTAAACATTCATAGAGAAGATATTAAGTCTGATTTAAAATTAAAAAAGGTTATAAAAAAGTCGAATATTCTTTTTGAAACAGATATTAGAGAATTTTATACAACAAGGATAAAACACATCTATGGTGAGATTATTAAGTATGCAACAAAAGCACAAAGCACATTAGCTTTAAATGAAAGTCAGAATAGTGAAATTGCCGAAATTAAAATTGCAAATCGACGCATGGTTGAAATAATTAAGGATGTAAACGAATTAAGCAGGAATATTACTTTATATCTTAACTCTGAAAATAAGCACATAAAAAAAGAATACGATAAACTTAGAAAGCGCGTTGCAAAAGTACTTCGTGTCATATATTTGTTTAGAACCGAAAAAGAGAATCGTAAATATTATAAAACCCTTGCAAAACTAAAAGAAGAAGCTAAAGCCAATATACATAGTGAACATTTAGAAATAGACCATTTAATCAGAGAGGATTTAATAACAGTCGATATGGCTTCATCATTAGTAAACGACAATGATAATGTAAACGATATGATAAAAAACCTAATTATTGTTGCCGAATTACTTTATGGAAAGAAAGACACCATTTTAGAAAATGGCACAAAAAAAACACCTATTCAATAGGTGTTTTTTTTAATTGGTTTTTAACTACTCAGATTTTTCTTTTCCATCTGAAGCATTGTCTCCATCTAACCTTAATTCTTCAATGTCATCTGAAAGCGTTGCTGGCTTTATAGAACTGTCGTGAGAGCTATGATATTCTTCTAATAAATTCATAGTTGCATTTATAAGATCTTTAGTTTCTAGTAACACACTAAAGTATAATGTAGTGTTTTTAGGACTAGATTCTTCTGTGCGAGTACGTTCAACTTGTCTTTGAATTTTCTCTTTTACCAGAGCATAAACTACTTTCTTTTCATTAATGATAACACCAATATCTTCAAATGTTCCAGATTTAAATGCTACCTCCATATCGGTAAATAATATTTCAAGTTTATCATCTATTTCTTTTAACTCTTTAATCTGATTGAATTTAAGTTTTTTATGATTATTATTAATATGTTTATAGCACACTTTTGAAATGTATTCTAAAGATTGTGTCATGTCTTGTAAATGGCTTAGGATATTAATATAAAAACCACTTGCTTCAACACTTGCATCGTCTAAATTTTTAATGAAAAAGAAGATATTATCTCTTAAATCATCAACTTCTTCAGTTAATTTAACAACTTGCCTTTTACTCTTTTTAAGAAGTGCTGAATCTTGTCTTGCAAGTCCAACAATAGCATTTGAATAAATTCTATTGGTACGTTTTACTACTTTAGAAATATTTTTTGCACTTTCTTGAATAACACCCTGAACAGAGCTACTTTCTGCTTTTGTTAAGCTATCTTCTTCAATAGTTTTATTAGAAGTTTTCTTATGCGATTTGTAATTTCTATACAGTAAAACGGCAGTTAATAACAAGAAAACAGGAGTCATAACTTTAGGATTCCAGTTGATTAGAAAAACAACTATACCTGAAGCAAAAAATGCTCCTATTGCGGTTCCAAACCAACCTCCAATCACATTTAAAACACCAGCAACACGGTAAACTGCACTTTCTCTTCCCCATGCCTTATCTGCAAGGGAAGTACCCATGGCAACCATAAAAGTAACATATGTAGTTGATAATGGTAATTTCATTGATGTGGCAAGGGCAATTAATACACCTGCGACCATTAAGTTTACCGAAGCACGAATCATGTCGAATGCTGGGGCATCAATACTTTGATCCTTGGTTAATATTATATTATCTGACTTTGTAAAGCTCTTTGCAAGTCTTTCTTTAACAGATGTAGGAATAATTATGCTAAAGTAATTTGAAAGTTGCGTTGTTCCTTTTACAACACTTCTTGAAAGGCGATTAGGCTCAAATTTTTCGTGTGTTTCACCTTGACGTGACAAACTAATTTCTGTCTCAGCAACTGTTTTTGCTTTTTTTGAAAACCACAAGGTTAATACCATTATACCTCCAGAAATAAACAATAATAATGGTTCGGCAGGAACTTTTTTCTCTAATACTGCCATAGACATTGAAGGATCCATACCTCCAGCAATCCAGGCTTCATAGGAGTGATATGCAGCCATTGGAACTCCAATAAAGTTTACAAGGTCGTTTCCAGAGAATGCCAAAGCTAATCCAAAAGTTCCAACAGCAATTACAAAAAGAAGTACTGTTTTCTTTGTAATCATCTGAAAAACATATGAAAATATAACCCAAAAAACAAAGCTTCCAAGTATGATAGAAACTTCATTTCCTTCTACCATTCCTTCAAGATCACTGTAATATGGTGTTCCTTTTAATCCTTTTAAGAAAATAAAATAGGTAATAGCGGTTAATGCGACACCTCCAAAAATGACTCCAACATTCTTTATTTTGTTTTCATAGTTAAATGTAAAGATTAGACGTGAAACCCATTGTACTATGGCACCAACTGTAAACGCTATTAAAACCGATAATAAAATTCCGCTAATAATTGTAAATGCAGTTTCTGTATTTATATAGTTTCCTAAATCTGCAAACGTTTGGGTGTCTGAAGCACTAATTTTAATTAATGACATGACTACTGCAGCTCCTAATAGGTTAAAAACAATAGATACAGTGGTCGATGTTGGCAGACCAAGTGTATTGAAGAAATCTAGTAATAAAATGTCGGTAACCATGACAGCCATAAATATGAGCATGATTTCACTAAATTCAAATTGAGCAGGAATAAAGATTCCTTTTCTAGCAACTTCCATCATACCACTTGAAAATACGGCTCCGATGAATATCCCTAAGCTCGCAACAATCATAATAGTTCTTAATGAAATAGCTTTTGAGCCTATTGCTGAATTCAAGAAATTAATAGCATCATTGCTCACACCAACTACAATATCTACAACTGCGAGAACTGTAATGGCAATTAGCATAAATAAATAAATATTATCCATAATTTAGTTTAAAATAGTTTGCAAATATCTGTAGTGTTTTACAGTGAAATGTTATGTTAATGTTATTTTTTAAAAATGAATATCAAAACCTAGTCTAAATGTAATGTTATTTTCATTTCCGTCAACCGTAGTATAACTAATATCAGACTGCACCTTTAATTTATGACCAACAATAAATTTGTTAACACCTAATGTATATTGCTCAGTTGGCAGGGCGCCAGTAATACTTTCATAATTTACAGTTGTAAAACGCGCTGCGATTTCGTAGTTACTCTTGAATAAATATCCTGCTTGCAAGTTTAAGGCATTACCAGTTAACACGATATCTCCTGTTGGTGTAGATCCATCTATTTCAGTTGCGATTTCATCATCAGCTGTGCGTTTTGCATATTCACCCATAAATGAAAACCCATTGTATTTAAACATTGCATCAGCAAAAATAGTGGTTTGATCAGTTTCATATAAAGATTCATCAGTTCTAATCATATAATCACCAGCAAATCCTCTTTCTCTAACAGCATTTTGGTTATAATTATATGTAAACCCAACCATTAGTTTTGGTTTCTCCTCGCGCTTTAAATCTGATTGACTGTAATCACCACTAGATTTAAATGTTCCAAAAGGTAAAAACTCAAGTCGAGTAGTGTATTGCAAGCCTCCTTCATTTCCTTCAGTTACGTTACGACCTTCACCTTGAGACACTGCAAACTTCTCACGCATTAAAAACTCACCACCTAGGCTCGTTTTATGACGTATTTGAATGCCTAAATCGCGATCTATATTAAAACGACTATTTAATAATGAACGATCTATTAATTGAAGATTAGCTGAAGACACAACACGCTCCACGTTACCTGGAAGTTTTGTTTGTCCAGCCCATAATTCCCAGTTTCCTGCAAAATTCCACATGATTACTGCGTCTAAAATATATCTTGGGGTATTTCTATTATACGCGTTAGCACCAGAAATATCTCTATTAGATAGACCTAGCTCTATTTTATATTTAAGTTTAGGACTGTAAGCAAAACCATCAAATTTTAAACGAGCTCTTCGTACAATAAAATTGTGTTCAGGGCTACCATATTGATTTCCATCATGATTCCAGGAAGAATTTGAACGTACTTGAAATCGAGGTGCAAATTTTACGCTAAAAGAGCTGTCTTTTGCAACGAAGTTAATTAAACCATTGCCAAATGAAGTATCGCTAATTTCTTGAGCGTTCAGTGATGTAAGTGCTAAAAAGGTGATAGCAATCACAGAAATTTTAATTTTCATAATTAGTTATTAGTTTTTGTCACCGCAAAGAACTGATACTAATGTTAAATTAATGTAACCAAAACATTAACATTAAGATTAAAAAAAAACTGCCTTGGCCAAAGGCAGTCTTTTAGAAATCATAATAATATAGTCGACAAAAACTAATAGATTATATGAAATACTAATTGTTTGTCTTAAGACATTGCAAATGTCTAATTTATAGATAAGGTAATTGTAACCGGAATATTATTAAAACATTAAGTTAATTTATTGTGCTCAATTAATTTTAAAATATTGAAAGTCATCATATTAAGAGATTAATGTAAATTTAATGTTAAGTAATGATTGCTTAAATGTTAATTAATCTTTATATTTGGTTTGTCGGCAAACCTAATTTAAACTTATTATTACGCGTTATGAAGAAAAGTATTTTATTATTAGCAATTCTATTCGTTACAGTTTCTACTTATGCACAAGCTGATACGAATGTGAAAACTGAGAAGAAAGGCGATGTTACTGGAGCTACATATTATTATGAAGACGGAACAGTACAACAGGAAGGCACTTTTAATGCCAAAGGAAAATTACATGGAACTTGGACAAGTTATGATGTAAATGGAAATAAATTAGCAGTTGGAAAATATGCCAATAATAAGAAAGTTGGCAAATGGCTTTTTTGGACTGATGGTAAATTAACTGAGGTTGACTACATCGATTCTAGAATTGTAAGTGTTAATGAATGGAAAGACAAAACAGAAGTAGCCGTTAGAAATAAATAACAAAACTAAACATAAAAAAGCTCCTTATTTAAGGAGCTTTTTTTATGACTAATTCTTAATTTATTTCTAAAACTTAAAGGTGTAGCCTAGAGAAAATTCTGTTCCAGGACTTCTTAATGAGAAAATTTGATCCTGCGCTTTAAACGATTTATACACACTTTCTCTGTCGCTTCCTAGTATGTTAGATACTTTTATATCGATACTTGAGCGTTTTTGCTCTCCAATAGATTTGTTTAATGTAAAATTTAAACTTTTAAATGGTTTTGTATAAACATCAGGAACTAAACCAATACCAACAACTTCAAGCGTTTCTCCTTGCATATTGTAAAATAATCCGGTTTGTAATCCCATTTCAGAATTGTTATAATCTAAACCAAAATTAAGTAAATAAGGCGCTTGCCCTTGTAAATCTCTTTCTCTATCAATATTTTCGCCATCTCTTGATGCTAATGATCTACTATTATATTCATCATCAGACATTGTAAGTGCAGATTTTATAAGTGATGCGTTAGCATTAAACTTCAAGTCATTTAAACTTTCAGATATAAAACCAAGGCGCTGTCTAATTTCTAATTCTACACCATATACTTTAGCACTTCCTAAATTATCAACAGTTAATTGAGTTGGAGCTTGTAAAAAGAAAGCTTGCTCAATTGGGTCTGTAAAATCTTTATAAAAACCACTAATTGCAATCATTTGTCCTTTTTCTCCAAAACGTTCATACCTTAAATCAAGGTTGTTTACATATGTTGGCACTAAATCAATGTTACCAATAAATAATCTATTTGTAATAGGGTCAAAAATTTGTGCAACCGAAGCCTCTTTAAACGATGGTCTTGCAGTGGTAAGAGAATATGAACTTCTAAGATTAGAATCGTCTGTTAAAGCATATATTAAGTTAACAGAAGGGAAAAAATCTAATTCATCTAAGATTAATTCTCTGTTATAAACAGTTGAGTTATTTTGACCTGTGTAATAAGAATTAAAAAGTTCAGTTCTAATACCTAAAACAGATTTAAAATTTTCTGTTAGGTTAAATTCTGCTGAAAAATATGTTGCAGCGATAGCTTGCTCTCCTTCATACGCATCATTTGCATTAAATTGATCTCCAAACACAAGATGTGTACCAGAGTCTGATGTTGGATTCCAAATATTATCGGAATTTAATAAATTATCTACATTTCCATCTGCGATAAATGAATCATCTCCACTAATGTTAAAGGTATAATCATCAATGCTAAAATCTCTAAATTTATAAGCATATGCACCACCAAATTTAAGCTTGGCTTGTTGTCCAAATAAATTTATAGTTTTGTCTAAATCTATTTTCCCTACCCAGTTTTCTTCAATTAGGTTTCTCCAAAGTTGAATGGGGAAAGTAGATGCAGAAGGACTAATAAAAAAATCGCCTTCTCCAGATTGCTGAAGTGGAGTAATTCTGTGATCTTTATCCATCACTTTAGAAAATGTAGGTGAGAATTTCCAATTCAAATTAAAAGCATTTTCATCAGTACTCAAGCGATGTGTGCCACTCACTAAAAGGTTAGTAACCGAACGCTCTGTATAAGTTAAAGCATTTTTAGATAAAGGTTCTAAACCTCCACCAACACCATCTTGTGATATAACTTGATTAAAAGTGCCTGCAGACGATTCCCCATTTTGAATATGTAGTAAATTTAATTTAAATTTTGAAGTATCTGTTTTATAAGTTAAACCAACCATTCCGTTTAGTATAACATTATTTATACCTTCTGAACCTTTAGAATCTAATACAGAGTTAAGATTATTGATAGAACTATCTGAACTATTTTTCACATAAGCTCCGTCAATTCTATTCTCGTAAAACGTCGTTGAGTTTTTGTAAGATAAAGAAGCTAAATACCCAATTTTATTATCACCCAGATTGTATTGATTTCCAAGTGTAAAACCAAAATCAAAATTAGCATTACTAGTTTCTTGTTTGGCTTGTAACTCTTTTTGAAAACGATTAGTTAATGAAGTTAATAGTAACTTATTTTCAAAAGTACCAGGAATAGGTTGGTATCTGTGAATTGGTAAATCTCTAGTACCATCGTCATAGCCTAAAAAGTCAGTATTACTTCCTGTATAAGTTAAATAGTTATCATTGAAATGCATATCTGGATTGTAACCACTTCCTAAAGAAATAGTGTATTCTGGTCTTGTTGGAAAATCTTTCGTAACAATGTCAACGATGCCTCCTGTGAAATCTGCGGGATATTCAGCTGACGCAGATTTTAATACAATTACATTATCCAATATATTAGTTGGAAATAAATCCATTTGTATGGTATTTCTATCAGGATCTAAACCTGGAATGTCTATTCCATTTAAAATTGATTTTGTGTAACGATCACCTAATCCTCTAACATAAACGTATTTCCCACCTTCTATGGATACACCTGGAATATTTTTAACAGCACTTGCCAAATTACTTGCTCCAGTGCTTTTAATTGATTGAGCGGATAAACCATCTAGTACGACTGCAGATTTTTTCTGAAAATCTAAAACTGCGTTTTCTGTATTTCGTTTTACAGATGTTGTAATAACAATAGTTTCTAATGAATTTGTATTTAAGGTTACGTCTAGAGCAGTAACTACATCTGGTTTAATAACGACATCACTAATTTCTTGAGTGCTATAACCAACAAATGAAAACACTATCGTATAAGTACCTGGTTCTAAATCTAATTGATATTTACCGTCAAAATCAGAAGTTGTACCAATGGTTGTCCCTTTTATTAAAACATTAGCAAATGCCATAGGCTCCACAAACTCACCATCAATAATATTTCCAGCTAGCGTTCCTGTTTGAGCAGCTGCATATCCTAGAGATAAAAATAAAAGTATGAAGAGTGAGAGTATCTTTTTTTTCATAATTAATTAATTAAAACTACTACCTGTTAATTTTGTCAACAAGTAGTAGTTTATATTTTTGAATTTTGTTGAATAACAAATTTGATATTATATTTACTTTGATATACAATTAGAATCCTAAGTTACCAACGGTATTTGCATATGTCCATGCTAACATTGAAGTTATAGCTCCGACTGTTTGTGTACCTTGAGTTACAACTGAAGCACTATCACCAAAACCAGTTACTGTAACCGTTTCGGCCTTATTTACAAACACATTAACCACATCTGTAACACCAGCTGGCAACACTATTTCCCAAGTACCAAAAGTTAAAAGACCATCATTATAATTTGTTGCTACACCATCATTATCTAACTCAATATCTGAAGAAGCTTTAAATCCATAAGCATATATATTGTTTGTTGCTCCAGTGGCGCCACTTCTATAATCTGCATACTCACCATTTTCAGTTACTGTATTTCCAATGATTGTTGCGTTTTGAAGTGTAAATGAACCAGTTGCTGAACCTTCGGGACCATCAATTTCAAAAGCGTGATCAGAAAAATCTCCTAATACTACAACGGCATTATCAATGGTGCCAGAATAAGCCTGATCAATATCTAAACCATCGTCACCTTGCGCCCAAACTAATAGGTTTGAAGCATTTACTGTTCCACCAAAGAATTCAATACCATCATCAACATTAGCAACAACTTCAATGTTATTTATTATAGTTCCGTTTCCAACACCACCTAAGGTTAATCCATTTATCTCATTGCCTTCACCAATTAAAGCGCCTCCATGACGAATAGAAATGTAGGATAAAACACCAGAATTGTCAGCAGCATCTGTGCCACCATATAAACCAAATGTATCATCAGCAGGAATTCCTTCAATTTGTGCTTCAGGAATATCTCCTGAAAAAGAACATGGTGCATTACCTAAAACTATTAATCCTCCCCAAAGACCTCTGTCATTTTCATCTAAGTTTGTTCCTGCAGTTTGACCTACTTCAATATTATCACTTGTAGACGTAAAAATAATTGGCTCTGAAGCAGTCCCAACAGCATTAATTTTTGATCCTCTTGCAATAATTAATGCAGAAGCTAATGATCCAGTTCCTGGAGTTCCTTTAATAATGGTTCCTTCTTGTATTGTTAAAGTTGCTCCAGCATCTACAACAACTTTTTGATTAATCTTATAAATGTTATTATTAGTCCAAGTTGTGTTTGCCGTAATGGCACCTGAAACATCTATAACTGGATTTTCTTCTGTATCACCTCCATTTTGGATGATTGTTATTTCTTCAATAATAATTGGTGTGTCGTCATCTTTAAAGCATCCTGTAAACACTAAAGAACTGACTAACAAACCTGACAATAATAATTTTTTCATTGTAGTTGATTTAATAATATTTTTCTAATTTATTTCTTGGTACAAAGAAACACTCATAGTGTGAAGTGGAGGTTAATAGCAGGTTAAACCTTAGTAACAAAAGGGTTATTAAAAGGTTATGAAAAGCGCATTTTATTTTACATATAGAAACAATAATTTAACATTGAAATATTTATCTTGCGATTAATTATTTTACTATGAATTGGGAACAACTACTTTCACTAAAGCGATATGGCGATACTAATAAACGCTTACGAATTGAACAAGACGAAACGCGTTTAGGATTTGAAGTAGATTATGATAGAATTATTTTTTCTTCGGAGTTTAGGAGCCTTCAAGATAAGACCCAAGTTATTCCTTTATCTGAGACAGACTTTGTACATACAAGATTAACTCACAGTTTGGAAGTTAGTGTTGTTGGAAGATCTTTAGGCCGCCAAGTAGGTGTAAAACTTCTTAAAAAGCATCCACATTTAAAAGAAATTCATGGCTATCAAGCAAATGATTTTGGGGCCATTGTAGCTGCTGCTGCACTAGCTCATGACATTGGAAATCCACCATTTGGACACTCTGGAGAAAAGGCCATTGGACATTTTTTTAAAGTCGGAGAAGGGATAACTTTTCAAAATGAATTAAATCTAAAAGAGTATCAAGATGTATGTGATTTTGAAGGAAATGCCAATGGGTTTAAAATTTTAACTCAAGATAGAGAAGGAAGAGAAGGCGGACTTCGTTTAAGTTATGCTACGTTGGGAGCATTTATAAAATACCCAAAAGAATCCTTACCTAAAAAACCTACAAATCATATTGCTGATAAGAAGTATGGTGTTTTTCAAAGTGAGAAAAGTGCCTTTTTAGATGTGGTAAATGAATTAAATCTAAAACCTAATTCATCCGAAAAAGATGGCAGATTTTCTAGACATCCATTAGCATTTTTGGTAGAAGCTGCAGATGATATTTGCTATACAATAATTGATTTTGAAGACGGAATTAACTTAGGACTCATCCCTGAAGAGTTTGCACTTGAGTATCTCATTAATTTGGTTAGAGGCACTATAAATATTGAAAAATATAATGCCTTGAAAAACACCCAAGATCGGGTTAGTTATTTACGTGCTTTGGCAATCAATGCTTTAATTAATGAAGCGGTTGATGTTTTTATGAAAAATGAAGAACATATATTAAAAGGGAATTTTGAAAAAGCTTTATTAGATAAAAGTAAATACGAAGCTCAAATAAATGACATTATTAAATTGAGCGTAAAAAACATATATCAATCTAAAGAGGTAATTGAAAAAGAAATTTCAGGATATGAAGTTATTAATACGCTTTTAAAAACTGTTTGTACTTCGGTTAATAATGATTTTAATAATCAAGCTTCTAGTTATGATAAATTGATTCTTCAAATTTTACCTGATACTATTAATTTTAATGATAACAAACTGTATTCCAGACTAATAAATATTTGTCATTACGTTGCATTGTTGTCAGATAGAAATGCCATTTTATTATATAAAAAGATAAAAGGGTTGTCAATTAATTAGAAATTTTCAACAATAATCTTTAAATTTGGCATTCCTAAGTATAAAAAATACATTCATTAAACTTAAAGACTATGAAAAAACGATTACCATTTGGCATTATCATGATGCTAGTTGTTGCCTTATTTTTTGGAATATCTAATCAAACAGAGAAGCCAATTAGTAAAGTTGAACGCAAAGACATTCAAGTAACACAAGCTGGAAAGAAAAAAACTTCTGAAGAGCGAGCACTATTTAGTGAGGCAAGGGAGCTTCACGAATATTATATGCAAGTAAACCCTATTTCAGGTGAAATTCCGAGAAGTGAAAAAATATTAGAATTTGAAAATGCGCAAAACGCTGAAACAACAGAAAACCGAAGCTCTAGAGCTGTAGGAACATCCTATGTTAATCGTGGACCAAGTAATTTAGGAGGTAGAACGCGTAAAGTCACACAAGACATTACAGATGGTACTGGAAATACTATGCTAGCCTGTGGAATTAGTGGTGGTGTTTTTAGAACTACTGATGGAGGAGCTAGCTGGACTAAAGTCTCATCTAATGACGAGATTCATAATGCATCTACTGTTGTGCAAGATCCTAGATCGGGTTTTGAAAACATTTGGTATTATGCAACAGGTGAAGGTACCGGAAATAGTGCCTCTCAAAGTAATGGTGCATTTTATGCAGGTAATGGTATCTGGAAATCCACTGATAGTGGTTTGACATGGACACAAATGCCAAGTACAGCATCAGCTATTGAATTTAATAGTAGGTTTGATATTATTTACGCATTAGCAGTTCATCCATCAACTGGAGATTTGTTTGCTGCAACTGCCGGAAGATTAAGCCGCTTTAATGGTACATCTTGGACGACTGAACTTACTGATCCTAACAGTGGATATAACTCCAGTTTTTTCACTGATGTAGTAATTACAGATACAGGTAGAGTATATGCTGCGTTTTCAGGAAATCAAGACGCATCAATCGAAGGCATTTGGACATCTGCTACAGGAACTGGTGGTTTTACCAGAATTAATGCAGGAGATTTTACGCCTGCTGGGCGCTTATTGTTGGCTTTAGCACCTTCAAACCAAGATAAATTATACACCCTATTTTTAAATGGGAATACGTCTTCTTGTTTTAATGGTACTGTTACAACTCAAGAGGTTGATTTATGGATGTGGAATCAAGGAACAACTAGTTTTACTGATTACTCTGGTGTTTTACCATCAGATGGTGCTTGTATAGCAGGTAATAACCCAATGTCTGTGCAAGGTGGTTATTCTATGGATATTAGTGTAAAAACAGATGATGACAACTTTGTTGTCATTGGAGGCACCAATGCCTACAAAAAAGAAGATATCACAGACGCTGGTAGTCGTTTTGTTAGAATTGGAGGTTATTTAAATACATCTGGATATAATATTTATAATGTTGGTGGCACAGAACATCATCCAGATTTACATGATTTTATATTTGATATTGCCAATCCAGATATTATTATTTCTGGAAGTGATGGAGGCATCCATGAAGCAGATGTCACTGCTGGAAGTGTAGCTTGGACGAGTTTAAATAACGACTATCAAACCTATCAATTTTATCACGTTGGTATTGATCCATTAAGTGGATCAGATTTATTAGTTGGAGGTGCTCAAGATAATGGTACAAATTTGGGAGGTACTGTAGCTGGATTTCCTGATTTGACTACACAAGGACGAGTTTGGGGAGGAGATGGAGTAGCTGCTGAAATATCAAGAGACAATGCCAATATCCCACTTTTTATAGGTTCACAAAATGGTAGTTTTTATAGAGTTAATGCTATTGGTGGCGCATGGACTTATATTGAGCCATCTGGTTCAAATAGTAGTTTTGTTACTTATTTTTATTTAGATCCTGATAATAATAAAACTTTGTATTATGCTGGGCAAAACACCTTATATCGTACTAATGATGCTTCAGCTGTAGCACCTGGTACTTGGACTAATATGGGTAATACAGGAACTGTGTTTGGACATACCGATTATTTTAAGACATTCTCAACTACAAGAGGAGCATATAACGCAAGTACAAGTTATTTGCTAATGGGTGGAGATGAAGGCCATATATATAAATTAGATGATCCACAAAACATGACGCTTGCATCTGCTGTTGATATTACACCAAGTGGAGCTACTATAGCATTCCCATCAATAGTTACAGGGTTGGCCATTCATCCTACTAACAACGACATTGTGTTGGCAACTTATGCTAATTATGGTACTGAAAGTATTTATCTAACAACCAATGCTGCAAGTGCCGCGCCTACATGGACTTTGGTAGAAAGGAACTTGGACGCACATTCAATTCGCTCTGCTGCTATTGTAGAAGTTGGCGGTGAAACATTATATTTAGTTGGCACAGCAAGAGGTTTATATAGCACTTCAGATCCTACAAGTGTAGATTGGACTAGAGAAGCGCCAACACAATTAGGATATGCTGTTATTCCATCATTAAGATATAGACCGTCAGATAATAAATTATTAATTGGAACTCATGGAAATGGCGTTTATGAAGCTACAATATCTACTGCTTTAAGCTTAGATGATATAAATGATGTTAGCAAACAAATTACACTATATCCAAACCCTGCTCAATCTGAAATTAATTTTAAGAGTAATACTATTAATTTAACTGATAATGCAAATTATAATTTAATTGACATCTCAGGAAAAGTTGTTAACTCTGGGAAAGTAGCAAACAAAAAAGTAGATGTTTCAAAATTGAATTCAGGATTATACTTTGTAAATCTTGATGTAAATGGAGTTAAACAAACATTAAAATTTATTAAAAAATAACAAGTCAATTTTAATAGTTGATGTAAAAAAGAGGCTCAAAATGAGCCTCTTTTTTCATTCAAGTTTTTTAAAATAATCAGTCTTATAAAGCACTTTATCGAATAAATTTGCTTTTTAACGATTTTTGTAATAAGTTTACGTTGTGATTAACCCTAAATAATTAAGTCATGAAAAAAAACCTACTAGCAGCAATTGTTATTTTTTTCTTCACCTTTATTGTGTTATTGGTAATGAGTGATATTAACAACACAAAGAATCCTCAAATTGAGACTAATTATTATGCAGTAGAAGAATAGTATTATTTTTTTAAAATACTCATTATTGTCTGTTTAATACTTTCTGAATCAAGTCCAATACTTTTCTGAAGAGATTTTAGGTCACCATGTTGAATAAATTCATCTGGAATGCCTATTTGCTTCAACGAATTTTTGTAATTATATTTTGAAGCAAACTCTATAATTGCGCTCCCAAAACCACCTATTATACAATTATCTTCTACAGTTAAAATATGCGTATGTGTTGTAAAAATTTGATGCAATAATTTTTCATCTAATGGTTTAACAAATCTTAAATCATAATGTGAAACGTTTAGATCAGAGATTGCATCTGAAACGTTTTTTGTAATAGTTCCAATACTTAAAATCGCCAAATTTTCTCCTTGCTTCAATTGTACGCTTTTACCAATTTCAATTTTCTCAAAGGGTTGTTGCCAATCAATAGTCACACCTTTGCCTCTGGGATATCTTATTGCTATTGGATGTTTTAAGCCTAGTTGAGCTGTATACATTATGTTTCTAAGCTCAATTTCGTTTCTAGGAGCAAAAACGATGAGGTTTGGAATACATCTTAAATAGGATAAATCAAAAACACCATGATGTGTAGCACCATCTTCGCCAACTAATCCTGCTCTATCTAAGCAAAATATAACTGGTAAATTTTGCAGAGCAACATCATGAATAACTTGGTCATAAGCGCGCTGTAAAAATGTTGAGTAAATATTACAAAACGGAATAAGTCCTTGAGTTGCCATTCCTGCTGCTAATGTTACAGCGTGTTGCTCGGCAATACCAACGTCAAAAGCGCGATCTGGAAAGGTATCCATCATGAATTTTAAGGAGCTTCCAGTTGGCATTGCAGGTGTTATACCAACAATTTTTTCATTTTGTTTCGCTAGTTCTACTATTGTATGTCCAAAAACATCTTGATATTTTGGAGGCTCAATGGTTTCTGCTTTTACATGAATTTCACCAGTTTTTGCATCAAATTTCCCGGGAGCATGATACTTAACTTGGTTGTCCTCAGCTTGCTTTAATCCTTTTCCTTTAGTAGTTATTATGTGTAATAATTTTGGTCCTTCAACAGATTTTAGGCGTTCCAATTCTGAAATAACCATGAAAATATCGTGACCATCAATAGGTCCTGAATAATTAAAATTTAATGCTTCAAAAATATTATCTTGTTTTTGGGTACCAATTTTCACATTGGTTAAATATTGCTTCAAAGCACCAACACTTGGATCTATTCCAATTGCATTGTCGTTTAAAATAACAAGAAGATTTGTGTTGGTTACGCCAGCATGATTCAAACCTTCAAATGCTATTCCGCTAGCAATAGATGCGTCTCCAATAACGGCTATGTGATGCTTGTTTTCACCTTTAAGTTGACTAGCAATTGCCATTCCTAATGCAGCAGAAATAGAGGTTGACGAATGACCAACACCAAAAGCATCATATTCACTTTCATCCCGTTTTGGGAAGCCACTAATGCCTCCAAATTGTCTATTCGTATCAAAAATAGTTTTGCGTTCAGTCAATATTTTGTGACCATAAGCTTGATGTCCAACATCCCAAATTAATAAATCATCAGGAGTGTTAAATACATAATGTAATGCAATGGTTAATTCAACCACACCTAAACTAGCTCCTAAATGGCCTTCTTTTGTGGCAACTATATTAATAATGAAATCACGCAATTCTTGAGCAACTTGAGGTAAATCTTTTTGCTTTAAAAGACGAAGTTCTTTTGGTGAATTAATATGGTCTAACAAATTGTTCATGCGATTACAAATGTACAAGATGAAATTGTATTTTTACCACTATGGAGAATCCTTTTGACGACACTTATTTTATGAAAAAAGCCTTACAAGAAGCAGAAGCTGCTTTTGATAAAGGTGAAGTGCCTGTTGGTGCTGTCGTAGTTATTGAAAATAGAATAATAGCAAGAGCACACAATCTTACAGAAACACTTAATGATGTTACTGCTCATGCCGAAATGCAAGCCATTACTGCTGCAGCCAATTTTTTAGGAGGGAAGTATCTAACCAATTGTACGCTTTACGTGACTTTAGAACCTTGCCAAATGTGTGCTGGCGCATTATATTGGAGTCAGATAAGTAATATTGTTTATGCTGCTAGAGATGAAGAACGTGGTTGCCTAAATTTGAAAACTAAACTCCATCCTAAAACGAAAATTAAAGGTGGAATCTTAGCTGAAGAAGCTTCTAACTTAATAAAACGATTTTTTGTTGAGAAACGTAATTTGAATTAGAAAATTACTTTTCGTGGTTTCTCATTTTATCTATATTTTCTTTAGTAATCATATAGTCTTCTACTTTTTTGTCTTTCCATCTGTAATAAGAAAATAATGGAAATACTATAAAGAATAAAAGTATAACGCCAAATCCAATAAGTTTTTCGGAATATGGAACTTCCCAGAAGTAACCAGTAATGATGCAGCCAAATGAAAGAAGAAAGAAAAACCAAATTAAATATTTCAAAGCTATAAGGAGATTTGTTTTACGATGTAAAATTAATCAATTCACGACGATAAGCCGTTAATAATTTTGATTTTGACACAAAACCATAATACACTTCATTTTTTAAAACAGGTAAATTCCAAGCTCCAGAATCTTGAAATTTTTGCATTACTTGTTGCATTGAATCTTTTTCATAACTTATAACTTCTGGTGGATTACGCATAAAAGTTTCAACTGATGTAGTTTCATAAAGACTTTGGTCAAACATCACATCTCTTATGGTGTCTAATTGCACAATGCCAACTAGGCTATCATCATTATCAACAACTGGAAACAAATTTCTGTTTGATTTTGCCACACCTTTATGAAGCATTTCTCCAAGTGTCATTTCAGGATTTAGCTTAATAAAATTGCGTTCAATTACTGAATCCATTTTCATTAACGTTAGTACGCTTAAATCTTTGTCATGAGTTAAGAGCTGTCCTTTTTCAGCAAGTTCTTTGGTATAAATAGTATGCTCTAAACTGTTTTTCGTCAAAATAAATGACATTGAAACCGTAAGCATTAGTGGTATAAACAACTCATAGCTACCTGTAATTTCGGCTATTAAAAAGATGGCTGTTAAAGGCGCATGTAAAACACCAGCTATTAAGCCAGCCATGCCAAGTAAGGTAAAATTAGCTTCGGAAACATGAAAATCTAAACCTAGATTATTAATTATTTTCGCAACAACATTCCCTAATGCACTTCCCATGACTAGTGTTGGAATAATAATTCCTCCAGTTCCTCCGGCCGCAAAAGTGGTTGTCATGGCAATAGATTTAAAAACTGTAATACCAAACAATAGCGCAATAACAACCCAAATATTATCAGTATAGGCATCAAAAGGAGTGGTTCCAATTGCTGCAAGATGATCGCCAGCGAGCAAATCATTAATAAAGCTAAATCCTTCACCATATAAAGGAGGAATAAAATATAGCATGACACCAATAGCAAAACCACCAATAATCAACTTCTTTAAACGTGATTTAAATCGATTAAAAAACGCAAATATGGCAAAGTAAATTTTTGAAAAATACACTGAAGCTATTCCAGTCCCAACACCAAGAAGTATATAAAAGAGCGTGTCTTTTACTTGAAATATATCAGTGACCTGAAATTTAAATAGGATTTCATTACCAACAAAAAAGTAGGACGTTATTATCGATGTCAATGAAGCAATAAGTAATGGAAGCAAAGAAGCAAAAGTTAAATCAAGACTAAAAACTTCAATGGCAAATATTACTGCAGCAATTGGAGATTTAAAGCTTGTGGCAATAACGCCAGCAGCAGCACAACCAATGAGTAAGGTTCTGGTTTTTCTATTTATATGTAATAATTTTCCTAAACTTGAACTTGCAGCAGAAGCTGAAAGTATTGCGGGACTTAATAATCCTACCGAGCCACCAAATCCGACGGTTAATGGTGCAGTTATAAGTGGTAAAATCATTTTGTTAGAGGCTATTTTACCATCTTTTTTTGATAACGCAAACAGAATAGATGGAATAGCTGGTTCTAATGGTTTTTTTGAGATTTTATTCACAAAGAAATAAACTAACGTTAAACCTATAACTGGTAGAATAAAGTATATCTTATTTTGAGAAAATATAATTGTATGCTCTAATAACCAAGAAATACCAAATGTGAGATTTTTTAATAAAACGGAAATTAATCCGGCTATAAGACCAACAATACCACTTAAAAGTAAAATAAAATTTCGTTGAGAAACACGTTTATATTTCCAAATTAAAAAGCGTTTAACAAATTGTTTCTTAGACATTGAATAAATGTAATAAAAAAACCTGTCAGGAAATTAAAGCATGACAGGTTTCGAAATTATTTTTTTAAATTTTTATAAATCTAACTTCAAATGTAATTCTTTTAATTGCTCATTATCAATTGGCGCAGGCGCATCAATCATGACGTCACGACCTGAATTATTTTTTGGGAATGCTATAAAATCTCTAATAGTTTCTTGTCCACCTAAAATTGCAACTAATCTATCAAGACCAAATGCTAAACCACCATGTGGAGGTGCTCCATACTGGAAAGCATCCATTAAAAACCCAAATTGCGATTTTGCTTCTTCTGGTGTAAATCCTAAATAATCAAACATTAAAGCTTGTGTTTCTTTATCATGAATACGTATAGAACCACCACCAATTTCATTTCCATTTAATACTAAATCGTAAGCATTGGCTTTTACATCTCCTGGATTTGTTTTTAATAATTCCAACTGTCCAGGTTTTGGCGAGGTAAATGGATGATGCATTGCATGGTAACGTTCAGTGTCTTCATCCCATTCTAAAAGAGGGAAGTCCATTACCCAAAGTGGTGCAAATGTTTTTGGATCTCTCAATCCTAAGCGAGTTGCTAATTCCATACGTAATGCACTTAATTGTGTGCGCACTTTATTTGTGTCTCCTGATAATACACAAATTAAATCGCCAGATTTTGCTCCTGTAACTTCAGCCCATTTTGCTAAATCCTCTTGATCGTAAAATTTATCTACTGAAGATTTATAAGTTCCATCATCATTACATCTGCAATAAATCATTCCTAATGCTCCAATTTGTGGACGTTTTAGCCAATCAATTAATTGATCAATTTCTTTTCTTGTGTAACTATTTCCACCAGGAACAGCGATTCCCACTACTAATTCGGCCGAATTAAAAACATTAAAATCTTTATGTTGCGCTACTTTGTTAAGCTCTCCAAATTCCATCCCGAAACGAATGTCTGGTTTGTCATTTCCATATAAACGCATAGCATCATCATATAGCATTCTAGGAAATTTTTCAACTTCAACACCATTAATCTCTTTTAGTAAATGACGAGTTAAACCTTCAAAAGCATTTAAAATATCTTCTTGTTCAATAAAAGCCATTTCACAATCTATTTGTGTGAATTCTGGTTGTCTATCTGCACGTAAATCTTCGTCTCTAAAACATTTTACAATTTGAAAGTATTTATCCATGCCGCCAACCATAAGCAACTGTTTAAAAGTTTGAGGGGATTGCGGAAGCGCATAAAACTGACCTTCATTCATTCTTGAAGGCACCACAAAATCACGAGCACCTTCTGGAGTAGATTTAATCAAATAAGGGGTTTCCACTTCAATAAATCCTTCTTTTGATAAGTAATTACGAACTTCTTGAGTTACTTTATGTCTAAAAATTAAGCTGTTTTTTACAGGATTTCGCCGAATATCTAAGTAGCGATATTTCATGCGTAATTCTTCACCACCATCAGTTTCATCTTCAATTGTAAATGGAGGTAATATGGCTTTATTTAAAATCTTAAGTTCTGAAACTAATATTTCAATGTCACCAGTTGACATATTCGGATTTTTTGAGGCTCGCTCAATCACTTTTCCTTTTACCTGAATCACAAATTCACGACCCAATTTTTGAGCTTGCTCCATAATAGTTTTTGAGGTGCGTTCTTCATCAAAAACAAGTTGTGTCATACCATATCTATCGCGCAAATCAACCCAAACTATAAATCCTTTATCACGAGATTTTTGAACCCAACCTGAAAGGGTTACTTCTGTATTTATATGTGATGAATTTAGTTCACCACAATTATGACTTCTGTACATATTGTAATTTTAGATGTGCAAATTTAATAAGATATTATTCTTACTAAGTAATTTCATTTAGTTATTTCTGTTTTTTCTTATGTTGCACTTTTTCAGACGGTCATGGAATTTGCCTAACTCAATCTTGTCAGAAATCTTGCATAGAATTTAGATTATTAGTACTTTGGCATTACTAATCAATAAAATTTTATTATGAAACAAATTTACTGTTTAAGACTATTAATGTATTTAGTGGTCATGTTTCCGCTGTGTGCTTTTGCACAAGGCACAGTGTCGGGAACTATTACAGAAGCAAGCACTGGCAATCCTTTGCCAGGAGCGAATGTTATTGTTAAAGGAACTTCAAATGGAGCAACAACAGATTTTGATGGGAACTTTAGTATTAATATTAACGCTTTTCCAACAACTTTAGTTGTGTCTTCTGTAGGATTTACAACTCAAGAGATAGTAGTTAACTCTGCTCAAAGCATTAGTGTTGCTCTTGAAGATGGTGTTGCACTAGATGAAATAGTGCTAATAGGTTCTAGAAGTACTGGAAGAACTGTAATTGACACGCCCGTTCCAGTTGATGTTATCGATGTTGTTCAATTAGCAACAGAAGGACCACAAACAACTGTTAACGAAATATTAAACTATGTTGCACCTTCATTTACATCAACCACTCAAACGGTTTCTGATGGAACTGATCATGTTGATCCAGCATCACTTAGAGGATTAGGTCCTGACCAAGTTTTGGTATTGATAAATGGAAAAAGAAGACATAAATCGGCATTGGTAAATGTAAATGGAACAGTAGGTACAGGATCTGTTGCAACAGATTTAAATACTATTCCAGCTGCAGCTATTGCAAGAATTGAAGTTCTTAGAGATGGTGCAGCAGCACAGTATGGTAGTGATGCTATTGCTGGTGTAATTAATATTGTATTAAGAGAAAACACAAATGAGTTAAATTTAAGTGTTAATTCTGGAGCTAATATGAGCCAACACTCTGAGCAATATGATAAAGGCGGAACTGATGGAGAGCAATTTCAAATTGCTGCAAACTATGGATTAGATCTTGGAAAAAATGGAGGTTTTATTAACTTCACAGGATCTTTAGAAAATAGAGGAGCGACTAATAGAAGTAATTCTATGCAGCAACCTATTTATACTATGTTTGATACCGCAACTAGAATGTTAGGTTATGATCAAGCATTCGCTATGAACCCAAGTGCACTTTCTGCTTATGTTGGAAGTTTAGATTCATCTTTACAATCTGTTTATGATGATGGTATTGCAAACGGAGATAATTTCTTGAGTATCATTGCATCAGATGCAGGACCAGGAGGAGCTCAACCAATTACAGAATATGAGTTGAGACAAAGAGGTCTTTCTAGAGATGATTTCAGAATGAAAGTAGGGCAATCTGAATTAAGAAGTGGTAAATTTATGATGAACATGGAATTACCTGTTGATGATAATGGAGCAACTTTTTATGCTTTTGGAGGCATGAGTTTTAGAGATGGTTTGGCAGCAGGATTTTATAGAAGACCTGCTTATACAGATGGAAGAGGAAATACGTCTGCATTACCAAACGGTTTCTTACCACATATTGCATCAAGAGTTGTAGATAAATCTTTTGCAGCAGGACTTAAAGGAAAAATAGGAGATTGGGATGTTGACTTTAGTAATACTTTCGGAACTAATAGATTTGATTTTACAATTGAAAATACTGCTAACGCTACATTATTATCTTCATCACCTAGAGAATTTGAAGCTGGAGGATTTTCATTTGCTCAAAATACGACAAACTTAGATTTATCTAAAAAATATGATGATATTTTTGAAGGTTTAAATGTTGCATTTGGAGCAGAATACAGAATTGAAAACTATCAATTATTGGCTGGAGAAGAAGCTTCTTGGGCTAGTTATGATGTTAATGGTGATGTAGTTACTGGAGGAACACCAGATGCAGATAAGCAATATAGTTACTTTGGAAGTTTAGTTCCTGGTGGTTCACAAGTATTTCCTGGTTATAGACCAGAGAATGCGTTAGATCAAAACAGAAATAGTTATGCAGGTTATTTTGATGTTGAAGCAGATATTACAGAAGACTTCTTAATAAGCACTGCATTTCGTTATGAAGATTATAACGATTTTGGAGATACGTTTAATTGGAAAGTAGCATCACGTTACAAAGTGTCTGATAATTTTGCAGTTAGAGGAGCGGCAAGCACAGGCTTTAGAGCACCAGACTTACACCAAATATATTTTAATGCAACGGCTACATTATTTGTTGGAGGTGTGCCAAATGAAGTTGGAACATTTGCAAACAATAGTAGGTTAGCGCAATTATTAAGTATTCCTGGTTTAAAAGAAGAAACTTCTAAGAATTATAGCTTAGGGTTTACTGCAAAAGTACCTTCAGCAGGATTAAAATTTACTGTTGATGGTTATATAGTAAATGTTGATGATAGGGTATCACAAACGAGAAGTTATAGTTCTGGTGGACAAAATGCAGAAGTACAACAAATATTTTCTGATGCAGCTGCTGGATCGGCAAAATTCTTTATGAATGCTTATAGTTTAGAGAGCTCAGGAGTTGATGTGGTTGTAGATCATAAAATGGGAGTTGGACAAGGAACATTAAACAATAGTTTGGCAGCTTCTTTTAGAAAATTTGAAGTTACAGACGTTGTTGAAGTTTTAGGTCAAGAAGTATTAGATGCTACAGCAAAAGGATTTATTGAATCTGCAATGCCAAGAACTAAGTTAAACTTAACGCACAGATACAATACTGGAGATTGGAATTTCTTACTACGTAATGTTTATTTTGGTGAAGTTAATGATCCTGATTTTGAAGGAGCTGCAAAACCAGTTATTTACGGAGAAAAAATAGTAACAGATTTATCAGTAGCATATTCAATTAGTGATAATTTAAGCCTTACTGTAGGAGCTAATAACTTATTAGATGTGTATCCAGATGAGGTGCCAACTGGCAGTAATTATGGAGATCAATTTATATTCTCACGTAGAACCTCACAATTTGGGTTTAATGGTAGATATGTTTTTGGTAGAATATCATTCAAATTAAAATAAAAAAATTATGAAAAATTTAAAATACGTTTACAAGTTTTTACTTGTATTGCCATTAGTTTTTATGGTAGGATGTGTTGGAACAGATGACTATGAAGATGTGTTGTCTAACGAATATACACAACAAAGTACAGTTTTTATTGAAACAGGAGACGCCTCTGAAATTACAAGATTAGCTCCTGGAAATGCACCACAAACTATTGAAGTAGGTATAAATAATGCTCAAGGTGCGGATTTAACAGTGTCTTTCAATGTGACTAAAGATGGAGCAGCTGCTTCAGAAGGCGTTGATTATTCTATGCCTGATGCGGTTATTTCAAGTTCTGAATATTTTGGAAGTACTGAAATCACTTTTTTTGCACCTGG
>Ga0075467_10000051_pt1 | contig 70360 bp, 72 predicted proteins | sample DEB08_DNA_9_FD_75067 | JGI IMG/M metagenome (GOLD analysis project Ga0075467, IMG submission 75067) | Aqueous microbial communities from the Delaware River and Bay under freshwater to marine salinity gradient to study organic matter... | ecosystem: Environmental > Aquatic > Marine > Coastal ... | reverse complement strand
CGGTGCACGTCTGTTTGCTGTGCGCGACGCGCCCGGGATGCCATTGGAAGCCCCACAACAATTGCCAGGACCAAAAACAAAGCTTCAATCGTGAATACCACATTATAGGGCGTGTTTGGCGTCAATCCAGCGCCTTGAGCCCTTAAGATCACGTCGCGAACGATACCCGCAAGAGCGATGCCTACCCCAGCCGCCGTCGCCTGTACCGCCCCCCAAGCGCCAGACCAATGCGGTCTTTAGGCGCAAGACGAATAGACGCCGTCAAAGTTGCATGGCCGAACAATCCCGCCCCCAGTCCTGTTAGCAACGTGCCCACGAGAAACATCACTGGCGTCAAGTTGACGCACCTATCACTTTCACTTCCATCATCGTTGTCAGAAAAAAATCACAATCAGACCAAGTGAGCCTTTGTGAAGCCCTGAAGCGCTGACCTTCAGTGGTAAATTCAATAATTTTTGGGTTTCCCTGCACCGTGAATGGCGCAGCGTGCAGCAGAAACGTCCATACAAATTCATGATTTTCGTAGGCGTTTCATAAAAAATACGCGTTCGCAGTCCAGGAATATCTCGGAATTCACGAGGTGCTTCCGACTCCCGATCCCTCGCGGCCGCCGAACCCCGACACCATAAAAAAAGCCCCGCAAAATGCGGGGCTTTTTCAATTCTACAGGGCGACGACTATCAGTCGCGGCTCTCCGGGGTCTCCACCAGATCGGTATCAATCTCCGTCACCTCGATGTCTTCCATCACTGGTGCAGCAAGCGCTGCCGCAGCTTCCGCCTCGGCGCGCGCTTCCTGAATGACCTTTAGGTCACGCTCAGCTGCCACGCGACGAACTTGCTGAGTTGCCCCACCAGTACCCGCCGGGATCAGACGACCCACGATGACGTTCTCTTTCAGACCGACCAGCGTGTCGCGCTTACCCTGAACCGAAGCTTCGGTCAGAACCCGCGTGGTTTCCTGGAACGACGCTGCAGAGATGAACGAACGTGTCTGCAAGGACGCCTTGGTGATCCCCAGAAGGATCGGCTCGCCCTGTGCCATACGACGACCTTCGGCCGTTGCTTTCTCGTTCGCCGCATCGAACTCAGCTTTGTCGACATGCTCGCCCTTCAAAAGCGTAGTTTCCCCAGAATCCTGGATCTCCCACTTCTGAAGCATCTGACGCACGATGACTTCGATGTGCTTGTCGTTAATCTTAACGCCCTGAAGACGATAAACGTCCTGCACCTCGTCGATCATGTAGTCAGCAAGCGCCTCGACACCCATAATGGACAGGATGTCATGCGGCGCCGGATTGCCGTCCATGATGTAGTCGCCCTTCTGCACGAAGTCGCCTTCTTGCACGGGGATGTGCTTGCCTTTCGGCACCATGTATTCGACTGCATCCGCGCCTTCTTCGGCCGCTTCGATCGAAATCCGGCGCTTGTTCTTATAGTCGCGTCCGAATCTCACATAGCCGTCGATCTCAGCGATAATCGCGTGGTCCTTAGGTCGACGTGCCTCGAAGAGTTCAGCAACACGCGGCAGACCACCGGTGATGTCCTTCGTCTTCGCACCTTCACGCGGAATACGCGCAATCACGTCACCCGCCCTCACATCCGAGCCTTCTTCAATCGACAAAATCGCGTCGACCGACATTGGATAGGTGATCGGATTACCGGCTTCGTTGCGCACTGGCTCGCCGTCGCTCCCCACAAGGATCACTTCAGGCTTCAGATCGCTGCCCTTTGGCGCAGAACGCCAGTCAGTCACGATCTTCTGCGTCATGCCGGTTGCGTCATCGGTCTCATCGCGCACCGAAATGCCCGAAACAAGATCAACAAAGCGCACAGCACCCGCCTTTTCGGCGATAATCGGAAGTGTGTACGGGTCCCACTCGAACAACTTGTCGCCGCGCGCTACCGTGTCGCCCTCTTTCGGGAAGACCTTGGTGCCGTACGTCAACTTATGGCTGGCCCGCTCAATGCTATTCTCGTCAATGATGACAAGCTGCATGTTACGACCCATGACGATCTCTTCGCCCGCATCGTTGGCAAGAAGGTTCGAGTTCTTGAACAAGATCTTACCGTCCTGAGACGCTTCAAGGAACGACTGCTGACCACCCTGAGCAATACCGCCGATGTGGAACGTCCGCATCGTCAGCTGCGTGCCTGGTTCACCGATGGACTGAGCCGCGATGATACCGACCGCTTCGCCCTGGTTCACCAAAGTACCACGCGCAAGGTCACGACCATAACACATGGCGCAAACGCCTTCTTCCGCTTCGCAGGTCAATGGTGACCGCATCCGCATTGTCGGAACTTTCGCCCGCTCGACCAGATCAGCTTTACGCTCGTCGATCAGCTCGCCCTTGGTCAACAACACCTCATCGGTGCCAGGAGCCAGTACGTCCTCTGCAGACACACGGCCCAGAATACGCTCACCCAAGGTTGCGACGACTTCACCGTCGTTGATCGCGGGCTCTGCGGTGATCGCAAGTTCGGTGCCACAGTCATGCATACGAACGATGCAATCCTGTGCGACGTCAACAAGACGACGCGTCAGATACCCCGAGTTCGCAGTCTTCAACGCCGTATCCGCAAGACCCTTCCGGGCACCGTGGGTGGAGTTAAAGTACTCAAGAACCGTCAGACCTTCTTTAAAGTTCGAGATGATCGGCGTTTCGATGATCTCACCTGACGGCTTGGCCATCAGACCACGCATACCGCCAAGCTGCTTCATCTGTGCAGGCGAGCCACGCGCACCCGAGTGCGACATCATATAAACGCTGTTCGGTTCTTTCTCGGCGCCGGCATCATCGATCTTAACGGACGAGATTTCGCCCATCATCGCGTCAGCTACGTCATCCGAACACTTCGACCATGCATCGACAACCTTGTTGTACTTCTCACCCTGAGTGATCAGACCGTCCATGTACTGTTTTTCGAACTCTTTGACCTGATCGCGGACCGTATCAACGATAGTCCACTTGCTGTCCGGGATAACCATGTCGTCCTTACCGAACGAAATGCCTGCCTTGAACGCTTCGCGGAAACCCATCGTCATGATGTGGTCACAGAAGATTACAGACTCTTTCTGACCGCAATAACGGTAGACGGTGTCGATGACCTGCTGCACTTCTTTCTTGCGCAGAAGGCGGTTTATCAAGCTGAACGGAGCCTTTGCATTCAGTGGCAAAAGTGCGCCCAGCTTGATGCGACCGGGGGTCGTGTCAAAACGCACGATAACTTCCTGACCTTCGTCGTCGATCTGCTTCACGCGCGCTTTGATCTTGGAGTGCAGGTGCACTTCGCCTGCATCCAATGCATGCTGAACTTCGTCGGCATCGGTGAAGACCATGCCTTCGCCTTTCATGCCCTGGCGCTCCATCGAAACGTAATAGAGACCAAGGATCATGTCCTGCGATGGAACGATGATCGGCGCGCCGTTTGCTGGCGACAGAACGTTGTTCGTCGACATCATCAGAACGCGGGCTTCAAGCTGTGCTTCAAGCGACAAAGGCACGTGAACAGCCATCTGGTCACCGTCAAAGTCAGCGTTGAACGCCGAACAGACAAGCGGGTGCAGCTGGATTGCTTTACCTTCGATCAAAACAGGCTCGAACGCCTGAATGCCAAGACGGTGAAGCGTTGGCGCACGGTTCAACAGAACCGGGTGCTCGCGGATAACCTCGTCGAGAATATCCCAAACTTCGGGACGCTCTTTTTCGACAAGCTTCTTCGCTTGCTTCACGGTCGATGACAGACCTTTGGCTTCAAGACGCGAATAGATGAACGGCTTGAACAGCTCGAGCGCCATCTTCTTCGGCAAACCACACTGGTGCAGTTTCAATTCAGGACCAGTCACGATGACCGAACGACCCGAGAAGTCGACCCGCTTACCCAAAAGGTTCTGACGGAAACGACCTTGCTTACCCTTCAGCATATCGGAAAGCGACTTCAGAGGACGCTTGTTGGCACCCGTGATGACGCGACCGCGGCGTCCGTTGTCAAACAGCGCATCCACAGATTCCTGCAGCATCCGCTTTTCGTTCCGCACAATAATATCTGGCGCACGAAGCTCGATCAGGCGCTTCAGACGGTTGTTCCGGTTAATTACGCGGCGATAAAGATCGTTCAGGTCCGACGTCGCGAACCGGCCACCGTCAAGCGGCACCAGCGGACGCAGTTCCGGAGGGATCACAGGGATCACGGTCAGAACCATCCATTCGGGACGGTTGCCCGACTCGATGAAGCTTTCAACGATCTTCAGACGCTTGATGATCTTCTTCGGCTTCAATTCACCCGTTGCGACAGCCAGATCAGCGCGCAGCTGCTCGGCCTCGGACTCAAGGTCGATGTTCTGCAACATCTCGCGGATAGCTTCGGCGCCAATGTTCGCGGTAAACGCGTCCATGCCATAGGCATCTTGCGCGTCCATGAACTCCTCTTCCGACATCAACTGACCGTATTGCAGGTCCGTCAGGCCGGGCTCTATCACGACGTAGTTCTCGAAATAGAGGATACGCTCAAGATCACGCAGCGTCATGTCAAGCATCAGACCGATGCGCGACGGCAGCGACTTCAGGAACCAGATGTGCGCGACAGGAGCAGCCAATTCGATATGGCCCATCCGCTCGCGACGCACCTTCTGAAGCGTCACCTCAACACCGCATTTCTCGCAGACAACGCCGCGATACTTCATGCGCTTATATTTACCGCAAAGACATTCGTAGTCTTTGATCGGGCCAAAAATCCGCGCGCAGAACAGACCGTCGCGTTCAGGCTTGAACGTCCGGTAGTTGATCGTCTCGGGCTTTTTGATCTCGCCGTAGGACCACGAAAGAATACGCTCGGGTGACGCCAGAGAGATTTTGATCTCGTCGAACGTTTTAACGGGCGCAAGCGGGTTAAACGGGTTTGTTGTCAGTTCCTGGTTCATGCTTTTTCCTTAGAGGCTGGCGTTGGAGAAGGTGGGAGTGACGAAAACCGTCACTCGTCATCCTCCACCGCATCCAGGAGTTCCATGTTTAGACCGAGGCCTCGGACTTCCTTGACCAGAACGTTGAAGCTTTCGGGCACGCCCGCTTCAAAGTTGTCCTCGCCTTTGACAATCGACTCGTAGACCTTGGTACGGCCTGCAACGTCGTCCGACTTGACAGTGAGCATCTCCTGAAGCGTGTATGCCGCACCGTAGGCTTCCAGCGCCCAGACTTCCATCTCCCCGAAACGCTGACCGCCGAACTGGGCTTTACCACCCAGAGGCTGCTGCGTGACAAGGCTGTAAGGCCCGGTTGATCGCGCGTGGATCTTGTCATCGACAAGGTGGTGCAGCTTCAGAAGGTACTTGATACCGACCGTCACCTGCCGCGCGAACTTCTCGCCTGTACGACCATCGAACAAGTCCGATTGACCGCTTTGGCTGAACCCAGCGCGTGTCAGCGCATCGTTCACGTCAGCTTCTTTCGCACCGTCAAAGACCGGCGTTGCTATCGGCACACCATTTGTTGCGTTGCCCGCAACTTCAAGCAGACGATCTTCGCTGAGATCCTTGATGCCCTCGTCATAGACGTTGTCACCATAAGCGATCTTCATCGCATCACGGACCGGAGTCATATCGCCCGAACGACGGTATTCGCCCAAAGCTTCGTCAATCTGGATACCCAGACCGCGCGATGCCCAACCCATGTGGGTTTCAAGGATCTGACCGACGTTCATGCGCGAAGGCACACCAAGCGGGTTCAAAACGAAGTCCACCGGCGTCCCATCCCCAAGGAACGGCATGTCCTCCATCGGAACAACCTTCGAGATCACACCTTTGTTGCCGTGACGACCAGCCATCTTGTCGCCCGGCTGAAGCTTGCGCTTCACGGCCACAAAGACTTTGACCATCTTCATCACACCCGGCGGAAGATCGTCACCACGACGGACCTTCTCGACCTTGTCCTCAAAGCGGTGATCCAAAGCACGCTTTTGTGCTTCGTACTGCGCATTCAGGGCTTCGATCTGCTGCGCCTCCTTCTCGTCAGCGATAGCAAGCTGCCACCACTGACCACGAGACAACTGTTCAAGAAGGTCTTCGTCGATCTTCGACTTCGGCTTCACGCCTTTCGGACCCTTCACAGCAACTTTGCCCAGAAGGCCGTCCTTCAGACGCGAATAGATGTTGCGCTCAAGGATGCCCAATTCATCGTCCCGGTCACGGGCCAGACGCTCGACTTCTTCACGCTCGATCTGAAGCGCTCGCTCGTCTTTTTCGACGCCGTGCCGGTTAAAGACACGAACCTCAACGATCGTTCCGAAATCACCCGGCGGCAGACGTAAAGACGTGTCACGCACGTCGGATGCTTTCTCACCAAAGATGGCGCGCAGAAGCTTTTCTTCCGGCGTCATCGGGCTTTCGCCCTTTGGTGTGATCTTACCGACCAGAATATCCGCCGGCCCCACTTCCGCGCCGATATAAACGATTCCAGCCTCGTCGAGGTTGCGCAGCGCTTCTTCACCAACGTTCGGGATGTCGCGGGTAATCTCTTCCGGCCCAAGCTTCGTGTCACGGGCCGCGACTTCGAATTCATCAATGTGGATGGACGTAAACACGTCGTCACGCACGATGCGCTCGGAGATCAGGATCGAGTCCTCATAGTTGTAGCCATTCCACGGCATGAAGGCGACGACGACGTTCTTACCAAGGGCCAATTCACCAATATCGGTGGACGGACCGTCCGCAATTACTTCTGTCTTGCCAACCGTGTCACCCACCTTGACCAGCGGACGCTGGTTAATGCAGGTGTTCTGGTTCGACCGCTGGAACTTGCGCAGACGATAGATGTCCACACCCGGATCGCCCGGCTCAAGATCAGCTGTTGCGCGCACAACGATACGCTGAGCGTCGACCTGGTCGATGATGCCCGCACGCTTCGCCATGATTGCCGCGCCAGAGTCCTTGGCCACAACTTCTTCGATGCCCGTGCCAACCAGCGGAGCTTCCGCTTGCAACAAAGGAACCGCCTGACGCTGCATGTTCGAGCCCATCAAGGCACGGTTCGCGTCATCGTTTTCAAGAAACGGAATAAGCGAGGCCGCAACCGACACCAGCTGCTTGGGTGAAACGTCAATCAGATCAACATTTTCGCGCTGTGACATCGTGTAGTCACCCGATTTTCGGGTGTTTACGAGGTCATTTACGAATTTGCCGTTCTCATCAAGGTTCGCGTTCGCTTGCGCCACGGTGTGCCGCATTTCTTCTGTGGCCGACAGATAGATAACCTCGTCCGTTACCTTGGTGTCGATCACCTTGCGATACGGCGTTTCGATGAAGCCGTACTTGTTCACGCGAGCGAACGTCGCAAGCGAGTTAATAAGACCAATATTCGGCCCTTCCGGCGTTTCAATCGGGCACATACGACCATAGTGCGTCGGGTGCACGTCGCGCACTTCAAAGCCCGCACGTTCACGTGTCAGACCACCGGGCCCAAGCGCGGAAAGACGACGCTTGTGCGTGACTTCCGAAAGCGGGTTGGTTTGGTCCATAAACTGCGACAGCTGCGACGAGCCGAAGAACTCACGAACGGCTGCAGCAGCAGGCTTGGCGTTGATCAGATCCTGCGGCATCACCGTGTCGATCTCGACCGATGACATACGCTCCTTGATCGCGCGCTCCATCCGAAGCAGTCCAACGCGATACTGGTTCTCCATCAATTCACCAACCGAGCGGACGCGGCGGTTACCAAGGTGGTCAATATCGTCGATATCGCCCTTGCCGTCGCGAAGCTCGACCAATGCCTTGATACAGGCAACGATGTCTTCTTTGCGAAGCGTGCGCTGCGTGTCTTCAGCATCCAGAGCAAGACGCATATTCATCTTCACACGACCAACGGCCGAGAGATCATAACGATCGCTGTCGAAGAACAACGTGTCAAACAAAGCAGACGCTGCGTCCACGGTGGGCGGCTCGCCCGGACGCATGACGCGGTAGATGTCCATCAGTGCCGTGTCACGGCCAAGGTTCTTGTCGGCAGCAAGAGTGTTGCGGATATAAGGACCGACATTGATGTTGTCGATGTCCAGAACCGGGATGTCATTGACCCCTGCATCCATCAGCTCTTTCAGCGTACCGCCGCTGACTTCGCCCGCTTTATCAAGCTCCCAAGTCAACTCATCCCCGGCTTCGACATAAATCGCACCGTTTTCTTCGTTGATGATGTCACGGGCTGCAAACCGCCCAATGAGGTTATCAAACGGCACCAGAAGATCCTTAACCTTGCCCTCATCAACCAGCTGCTTCACCGCGCGCGGAGTGATCTTCTTGCCGGCTTCGGCAATCACTTCACCGGTTTTAGCATCGACAAGATCAAACGTAGGACGGGTGCCACGCACACGCTGAGGGAAGAACTTGGTAACCCAACCCTTGTTCTTCTTCAGCTTGAAATTAACCGTATCATAATAGGCATCCATGATGCCTTCTTGGTCAAAGCCCAAAGCATAGAGCAGGGTCGTGACAGGCAATTTCCGGCGACGGTCGATCCGGGCAAAGACATTATCTTTCGCGTCGAATTCAAAGTCGAGCCAGGAGCCACGGTAAGGAATGATACGGCAAGCAAACAAAAGCTTACCAGACGCATGCGTCTTACCCTTGTCGTGGTCAAAGAACACACCGGGCGACCGGTGCATCTGAGACACGATCACCCGCTCGGTGCCGTTCACGACGAACGTTCCGTTCGGCGTCATCAAAGGCATGTCGCCCATGAACACGTCTTGTTCCTTGATGTCCTTAACCGATTTCGCACCAGTATCTTCGTCCACATCAAATACGATGAGGCGCAGCGTCACCTTCAAAGGCGCGCTGTAGGTCATGTCACGTTGCTGACATTCCTCAACATCGTATTTCGGCTTCTCAAGCTCGTACTTTACGAACTCGAGAACGGCCGTTTCGTTGAAGTCCTTGATCGGAAAAACCGACTGGAAAACACCCATGATGCCTTCGCCGTCCATTGGCTCCGGCTGATCGCCGGACCCAAGAAAAAGGTCATAGGAAGATTTTTGAACCTCAATAAGGTTCGGCATCTCAAGAACTTCACGAATTTTACCGTAGTACTTGCGAAGACGTTTCTGGCCGAGAAAGGTCGTTGCCATAGGATATGAATCTCCGTTTAATCGGCACGGCCACCGGTTTGGGCGTCCGGAGCAGTGCCAGATCGGAACAGTTTCCGCTTCCATACCAGAGAGACCTCCCAAAGATCCCTCGCCCGAAACGTTAACTGCCCTATCAAAGCGCAACACTCCGTTACGCTGTGATAAGGCAATATCAATGGTTTATGATGTTTGTGGCTGCGCGCTCACCGAATCAAATTTCCGCCTGAGCGATCCAGATAACAACGACTTGGTCGGCTTTCAACCGAAAGCGACACTACAACTGCAATTTACACGCTCCTTTTAAGCCCGGAAAAGCGGCGGTGTCCCGAGGCGAATAGCGATAAACGACAGTCTGCTTTGCGGGCGGCGGCTTGGCAAGCCTCATCTGACGACACCGGATGCACCGCGAAAATCTATCCGAGGCATACAAAACGCGCCCGTCACACGCCAATTCGTCGTAAATCTGGTTCAGGAGGGAGTGTTATCTGTCTCTAGCCGGAACGGCTTGCCTCGGCTGCGGCAAAGTAGCGGCGTCCAGAGGCCCCAAAAGTTGGCCCCGGATAGCCCGACCGGCCCGCAAGAAAACCCTGCGGACCGGAAGAGATTACTTGACTTCGACTTCGGCGCCAGCTGCTTCCAGCTTGCCTTTGACTTCGTCAGCTTCTGCCTTGGAGACGCCTTCTTTGACAGCTTTGCCGCCAGCTTCGACGAGGTCCTTGGCTTCTTTCAGGCCGAGACCTGTGATTGCGCGGACTTCCTTGATCACGTTGATCTTGGAGGCACCAGCCGCCTTCAGGATGACGTCGAATTCTGTCTGCTCTTCAGCAGCATCACCCTCGCCACCAGCAGGACCGGCCACCATGACAGCGCCGCCAGCAGCGGGCTCGATGCCGTATTCGTCCTTCAGGATCGTCTTCAGTTCTTGTGCTTCGAGAAGGGTAAGACCCACGATCTCTTCAGCAAGTTTTTTCAGATCAGCCATTTTAATGCTTTCCGTTTCCTAAGATGTGTTCCAACGCGCAAGGTTAACCCCACGCGGGCACAAGGATTACGCCGCTTCGGCGCGCTCCTCGATGGTTGAGAGAATGCTCGCGATGTTAGAAGCAGGTGCGCCAATCGCGCCAGCGATGTTCGAAGCAGGTGCGCCAATACAGCCGACGATCGAAGCAATAAGCTCCTCACGCGACGGCATTTCAGCCACTGCCTTGATACCGGCGGCATCAAGAGCCGTCTCGCCCATAGTACCACCAAGGATTTCCAACTTCTTGTTGTCCTTGGCGTACTTTTCCATAACCCGTGCCGCAGCAGTCGGATCTTCGGAATAAGCAAGTACGGTCATTCCCGTCAGCAGTCCCCCAAGCGCTTCGCTTGGGCTTCCTTGAAGGGCGATTTTGGCAAGCCTGTTCTTGGCGACACGAATGGACCCCTCTTCCGCTCGCATACGCGAACGAAGGTCCTGCATCTCAGCAACCGTGATACCCGCGTAGTGGGCAACCACTACAACGCCAGAGCTTTCAAAGATTTGGCCGAGTTCCTCGACCACTTTCTCTTTCTGGGCTCTATCCACAGTTTCACTCCAAGTTTGGAGGTTTGACCCTCCGGCTCAACACGGGGGCAACTCATGCCACCCCACGGGTCCTTACGGGTCCTTCAAAATCGCGCCCTCAGTCTCCTGAAAACGTTATTCTTGGTTCCCGTCTCAGGTAGGAATTATGAGCTTTGCAAGATGCGCGGCTCACCCACCGTCTCGGACGAAATGTACGAAGAAGCTACAAAGCACCTTCCCCGGACGAGCGGTCCTTAGAGGGATTCTGGTGACTTGTGAAGGGAAAACTGAGGTTTCCCTATTTGCCAGAATTTGTATCCGTCTGATCCTGCGCGGCGAACGCCTCACCATAGCGGCGGCGCAAGCTTGGACTACGGCGACCAAAAACCGACCCCGCGATCGCCGCCCCCTCCAGAACCCAGACCCCGAAATCTGCCTGGATCTTGTGCCCACCCAGATACGTCATGCCCAGTTCCCGGCAAACCTGAGCACCCGCCGCTGTGCATGAGACTGTCCCAATTCCCCCGAGATAGATGTCACGCCGCGCGAGACCTTCCAGAAACGTGACGAAAGACGACAGCAAAAGCGGACTGGCGGCCTCATGCCCGGCGCGTACCACAAGCGCCGGACAATACCCGAAATACTCGCCCGGCAAGAGCGCGCGCCGCAGACGATCTACTTTCATATCCGACTCGCGATACTCCCCTGCACGAAACAACGCCTCGTCCTCTGGCAACAGAAACGGCAAAGCCCACTTCGCAACAATCCTATCGCCTTCAAGAACCATCGCCCAGTGATCCCGGACGGCCATATACATCGGAACAAATGTCGCCCTCGAAGGGGCAAAAGCCTCTGGCAACTCCCCGAACTCGGCGTCAGCCATATCAAGCCCCGAGAAAATCGCAGCCTCCAATGACCCGCCAAAGGCCTCGTCCAGAACGCTCTGGTCCAAAAGCCGGTAGCCGCGCCCGTGTCGCGCATGCTGCCGGATCTCCCAGTCTTCGCGACACGCCAGAATGTCTTCACGGCTCCAGCCAAGCGCGTCCGAAAGGCGCGGTTCAAGGTCGCCGCGAATAAAAGAAACCGATCGCTCATATTTGCCAATCGCGTCGACACTGACCCCAAGCATCTCGGCCAGAGCCTCTTGGGTCATGCGTCCATTGCGCCCCGCAGTCGCCCGCCAAGCCCGCAATTTCCGCGCAAAGAGTGATGCAGTGGCCAATCAATCGCCCCTTGGACCGTTTAAAAGTCAGATCACAATGCCCTACGACCGCGCTCCCTGCCAAGGGACTTACGGGTGACTTACGGATAGATCCGCTTCTGGCGGGTGACAGCAGTGGGTCATCTGTCCCCGACCGCGCAAAGATGAAGCCGACACAGCCCAACAGCGGAGTTTCCGGATGCGCCTGCCCTTCACCATTCTCTCAGACGTCCTCTGCCACTTGGTTTCCATCACATGGAGCCGACCCACCGACAGTGCAAACCTCGCCAAGTCAGAGGAATGGCATCCAGTCAGACACCAAAACCGCGCAGGCTGGAGCGCGGAAAGACGCCTCCGCTATCCATCACGATAAACGATAACTGAATTTGGACTTTGCACTTTGCTGGGCGGACCCTACCTGTAACCAGAGTTTTACAGGAGGAACCCTTTATGAAAACCGCAACTCACTACCTTGACGAAGCAAACACCGTCGTTCCGAAAATTTCGCCCCAAGACGGGATTTCCAAACATGCCGCAGGGAACACAACCTTCGTTGACGTGCGCGACGGCACCGAGATCGCGGCTTCCGGCACAATCGCAGGCGCCTTGCGTATTCCGCGTGGCATGATGGAGTTTCGCGCCGACAACACCCACGATCTGCACAATGGCGCGCTTAGCAAAGACGCCGACATCGTATTGATCTGCGGCGCGGGCGGTCAGGCGGCTTTAGCCGGCAAGACAATGAAGGACATGGGCTATAAAAACGTGTCGAACGTCGGTGGGTTTGCGGCATGGAAAGAAGCGGGCGGTCCCGTCGAAGACTGATGTGCGCTGCCTTGCGGCATCACAGTGATGAGGGGGCTCGTCTGCCCCCTCAAACTCCCCCGAGAGTATTTTAGCCAAAAAGAAATCAGCGAAAGCTGGCGTAGGGAATGTAGCGGACAAGATCGCCTTCTAAGATCGTCCGGGCTTCGTCGCCAATTTCAACCAGACCATCTGCCCAGCCGAGGCCGGAAATGCGGCCTGACCCCTCAGAATGGAACACCTCGGCCGCGCCTTCGGCGTTTATTCGCGCCCGCAGGTACTCCCGCCGCCCCGGCTTTTTGATTTTCCCAAACGCCGCAGGCACCATGAAGCCTTGCGGCACGCGCCAATCCTCGCCGCCCATCAGCCCCAATGCAGGCCGTGCAAAAATCATCGTGCAGACCAATGCAGCGACAGGATTGCCCGGAAGCGCAAAAACCGGGACGCCACCCCACATCCCAAGCGCCAGGGGCCTGCCCGGCTTTAATGCGATACGCCAATCATGCCGCACACCAGCGTCGCCCAAGGCCGCCGAAACGTGGTCTTCGTCCCCAGCCGATGCGCCGCCAGAAGTAAGGATGACGTCAACCTCTCCCGCCGCGGCATCAAGGCGCGCAACGACCGCCGCCCGGTCATCGCCCACATGGCCAAGGTCAACTGCCGCCATCCGCCAATCCGACAAAAGCGCCAACAACATGGGACGATTTGCGTCGTAAGTGCGCGCCGGATCCTGCGTAGATCCCGGGGCGACGATCTCGTCACCTGTAGACAAAACGCCAACACGAAGCGGGCGGAACACAGATAATTCAGTCACACCGGTTGCGGCCAAGAGCGCCAGCTCGGCAGGCCCCAACCGACAGCCGGCCAGAACCGCCACTTCGCCCGCCTCCACGTCTTCACCCTCACGGCGCGCATTCGCACCAGCCTTCACCGGCCCTTCAAAAGCAACCCGTGCGCCGTCGGTCGTCGTGTCTTCTTCAAGCACAACAGTATCAACGCCGTCCGGCAAGATCGCGCCGGTCAGAATACGAATCGCAGAACCTTGCGGAACCACGCCGTCAAAGGCCGCCCCAGCCGCCGCGCGACCATCGGCCAGCGGCAAAATCTGGTCCCCTGCTCCCGTCACGCTATGCGCAAACCCATATCCGTCAACCGCCGAATTCGCGGCCGGAGGGTTCGCGCGAAGCGCCACAGCGTCTTTCGCCAACACACGCCCCAATGCCTCTGAGGACGCGCAGGTTTCAATGCGCGCCACCGGCACCAAAGCCGCGCGCAGCCGCCCCAAAGCATCATTAACCGGTGTCCAGTCGACGCCGGGCGGCAGGGCAAAGCAATCGTTCTTCAGGCGCGGCGGCTTAAGCATCTGATCTCTCGTCAATTCGTCCAACCGATCCCCATGACCGCTTCCCAAAATCCACGCTTCTTCCCGCGCAACATCAGGCACATCCATCCAAACAGCCAATTCGTCTTGCGGCAAGCGCGACAAGGCCACAGATAAAAGCTGCACCTGCGCGCGATCCCGAATGACATCTCCCGACCGCCGCACTGCACGGTCCACCAAAGACGGCCAAATCTCAGCCAAAACCACGGATGCCGCGCCACAGTCTTCAAACGGCCAGACCGCAACCCCCGACATCTGGCGAAGCCGCGCCATAACTGGCAACCCCATCAATACCTGACCCCCAACGGTCGGCGGAAACGCCAGTTGAAAGCAACTTGACGCAGACTGCGCAACCACATCCGTCGCGCGCTTTTCCGCAAACCCGTCAAAGCGGACGTCCACTTTGCGGTAAGGAACGCCGGGGTTGCGGTCCTTGGCGTGCTTCCCCCAAAAAGGCCCCAAAGCCGGGAACAACGCGTTGATCGCCTCGGCAATCTCGAAGCGATTGTTCTCACCGGATGCATCGTCCCTGATCCGCGCCTCAAGCCAGTCCCAAAGCACAAAAGGATCATCGCTTCCGGTCACACAGCGCGCAAACCCGGACGGATACCCGAATGGAAAATCAAACGTCGCCAACACCCGACGCCCCGCTGCGTTTTCATCCACGAAAAAGGTGCGTAACCAAGCCTCCGCCTCAAGCCGACTGCGCAAATAGACAGGCTCGTCCGAAACACCGTCCCGAGCGATCCCCGCCCAGATCGCGTCTTTCTGAGGTCGCGCCGATTTTGCACGCGCCGCCGACCAGTCCATCACCAGAACCGTATCGAACCGGCTCACAACGCCAGCTCAGCCATGATGAAATCTGCAATCGCTCCGGTGTCATTCAGATCAAATGCCGCCAAATCCCCGTGCGTCGCACTGCAATCCGACGCAATGGCCCGCACGCTTGGCGTCTCAGGCGCCAGCAACGCCATGCCCGTTTCGCCGCGATGGGCTTCGATCATGGCATGATCCGCCGTCTTGAAACCTTCCACCAAAACCAGATCAACCGGAGACAGCTTTGCAAGCAACGCGTCCAGATCCGGCTCGCCTGCACCGCGCAGTTCCGCCATCAACGCCCAGCGCTGAGCTGACCCCAACAGAACTTCGCTGGCGCCGGCCATTCGGTGACGATGAGAATCTTTCCCCGGCTGATCCACATCGAACGCGTGGTGGGCATGCTTTACAGTCGAAACTGTCAGACCGCGCCCGACAAATTCTGCCACAAGGCGCTCCATCAGCCCGGTCTTGCCGGCGTTTTTCCAGCCCACAACCCCCCAGATTTTCATGACAAGCGCCCCGCATAGCTTTCCGCTAAAACCAAATCTTCCGGGGTATTCACATTGAAAAAGGGATCAAAACGCCCAGTTGGGAAATCCGCCATCGCAGTGCCATATATGTCAGTCCACTGAACAACCTTGCGCACGCCATCCGCCAACGCGACCCGCAAATCCTCGCGCAATGCGACGGGCCAAAGCCCGAACGTCGGGTGCCGCCCATTGTCGGTGCGCGCCAAAGCGATCGGTTTGCCCGCAAGTTCGGCTGCCATCTGCAACCGCGGCACCAGATCGCCCGGAAAAAACGGCGTGTCAGCGGCGGCAGTCACAATATGATCAGCACCCTTGGTCGCCGCCCAATCTAGCCCCGCCAAAACCCCAGCAAGCGGCCCCGCAAACCCTTCAACCGTATCGCCAATAACCGGCATCCCAAACGCCGCAAACCGCGCAGGCTCTCCGTTGGCATTCAGACAAAGTCCCGCCACCTGAGGCGCGAACCGATCAATCACATGGCCAAGCAGCGTTGATTGTCCAAGCCGCAACAAGCCCTTGTCACCGCCGCCCATCCGTGTCGCCTGCCCTCCCGCCAGGATCACGCCCAATGGTTGTTTCACGCGCCTCTCCAGTCATTCAGACGCGCGCGAAACTTTTTTGCGGTCAACCCCTCAGGTATCGCTGTATCCGGGATCGCGATCATCGACATGCCTGAGCGCAAAACCGTCGCGCCCTTCGCCTTTCGCACCGCATCAATCGCACCCCACTGGAACCGTCGTTCTGACACGTCGTCCCGCATGTCCATGCCGCGCGCATCAAAGCGCACCGAAATCTCGCCTGCCCGATCCCAATGCGTGCCAACGGTCCGGTAAAACTGCCGCATCCGGGTTCGCTGCAAATAGGCAAAGGCCGCAACCATCACAGCGGCCCCCAAGATACCGGCAACCACAAACGTTGGAGGCAACCCCGCCTTCCCGATAGCGCCCGCCAGGACCAATAGCCCAAGCCAGACCACCGCCCAGAAAACCGCGCGATGCAAAAACTTTACGGGCTGCACAGCGCTCCGCCACCAGCCAGTCATGGCGGCGGGCAACACCTTCGTGTCGAACCGATAGCGCAAGACTATCGCGTCAGTTTCGCCCCTCACGTCACCATCCACGCTTCGATCCTTTCAATAAGGTCAGATCGACCGGCAACGCAAAATAGACATTGCCCGACGCCAAACCAATCGCGCTTTGTCCCGCAAGCACCCGATCAAACACGCGCCAGCCGAACTGACTGTCCGCCACATCCGCGCCAATGCGCACCCCGTCCAGGCCAAACGTCCAGACTTGTCTGCCGTCCTTCGCGGGCGACGCGTCCGACAAAGCACCCGTCAACCGGCGTACCGGTGCAAGGGCTGACCGCGGCCATACCCACGCCCCTGAGAACGCGGCAGCAATGCCCAACCACACCGGAGGCGAACGGCCAGTCACACCCAAACCACCAGACCCAGCGACAAAAGCGAGACTGTTCCCGCCCCAACCATCGCGATTACAGCCCGCCACCGCGCGTAAGTGAGTTGCCAGGTGTCCGCGTGCCCTGTGGCGATCATCGTCGCAATCTCAGCGCGGGCCTCTTCGGTGCCATAAACTTCAGCTGTAAAGTTATTCAAGCCTCGCCCCCCTTCCGGCGATGCTTGCGGTCTTCTTGCGCAGCGCCCTTGGGGTCTGCGTCACGGGTCAACCGCTCATTACCCGAAAGGCACTGAAACCGCCGCCCGCGCATCCGTCCGATCAGCGTCAAACCGACCTGGCGCGCAATATCCACACCCCACGCCGTGAACCCCGACCGCGATGCCAGAACCGGTATGCCCATATGCGCACATTTAATCACCATCTCGGAGGTCAAACGCCCGGTGGTATAAAGTATCTTGTCCCCACCCGAAACGCCCTCGGCCACCATCCAGCCTGCGATCTTATCAACTGCATTATGCCGCCCCACGTCTTCCATATAAACCAGGGGTCGATCCCGCTCGCACAACACCGATCCGTGGATAGCGCCAGCCTCAAGATACAACGACGGTGTGCGGTTGATGCGGTCCGCCAAGGCATAAAGCCAGGAAGTCCGCACCTCGGCTTCAGGCAAAGTCAGTCCCTCAAGCCCTTCCATCATATCGCCAAAAACCGTCCCCACCGCACAGCCGCTGGTGCGCGTTTTCTTCTTCAGCTTGTCCTCATAGGTCGTCTGGCCATCCGTGCGCACAACCACCGTCTCCAGCTCTTCATCAAAATCTACGCCAACAACGGCCTCGCCGGGCGCCAACATACCCTGATTGTGCAAGAACCCAAGCGCCAGATACTCAGGGTAATCCCCGATTGTCATCGCCGTCACGATCTCCTGACCATTCAGAAAAATCGTCAAAGGTCGCTCTTCGATAACGCCAAGATACGCCTCAGTCCCTGTCTCATCCACGCCCGAAAGCCTGCGCGTCAGCCCAGCGCGCCCCGGATCAGGCGCAATCAGATAATGATCAATGTCAGCACGAACCATGAATTGCGTCAGACTCCTCCCCGCGATAAGCGCAAACCAATACTAGGACGCCTTCATGACCTCCACCACATCAAAATTCGCATTTGTCTCAGGCTTTTGGGCAGGACTGCCGTTTATCGCGGTGGGTTTTCCATTTGCGTTGTTTTTCGGAATTATCGCGACAGAAGCAGGCATGTCAGTCGCCCAAGCCATGGGTTTCACGATCATCGTGATCGCAGGCGCCTCGCAGTTTACCGCCGTTCAGCTCATGAGCGAAGCCGTCCCGGTCTGGAGCGTCATTGCCGCCGCCCTTGCCGTCAACCTGCGCATGGCGATGTATTCGGCAAGCCTTCAACCCCACCTCGCCACCGCGCCCCTTTGGCAGCGCGCGCTTGTGGCCTACATTAACTTCGACGCAAGTTACGCCATCAGCATCGCACGCTATGAAAAAGAACCGTCCCTCAGCGTGTCTGAGAAAGCCGCCTTTTTTCTGGGAAGCGTGTCGCTTATGACGCCGATTTGGTTCCTGGGGACTTATATCGGAGCCGTCGCCGGAGACCGCTTCCTCAACGGCTTTAACATTGATTTCGCGATGCCCATCCTGTTCCTCGCGCTTGCGGCCCCAATGCTCAAAACTTTGGCTCACCTCGCGGCTGCCGTCACCTCGGTTATCGCAGTGCTTGCGCTCTCCGGCATGCCCTCGGGCACCGGCTTGCTGCTTGCTGCTTTCATCGCGATGGCGGTCGGTGCCGAGATTGAACGGAGACGCGGGCGATGAGCTATACCGATGGCCAAATCTGGACGATCATCGCGATCATAGGTGTTGGCACCTATCTGATCCGCTTTTCGTTCCTCGGACTTGTCGGCAACCGCAAACTGCCGGAATGGGCCCTGCGCCACCTGCGCTACACACCTGTCGCGGTTCTTCCGGGTCTCGTGGCTCCACTGGTGCTAATGCCAAACCCGGTCACCGGCGAGGCCGATCCGGTCCGCATTGCCGCAGCCTTCGCCACAATAGTCGTTGGTTGGTGGCGTAAAGACATGCTCCCCAGCGTCATCGCGGGTGTCATCACCTATGGCGGCCTTCAATACCTTCTCTAGGCGCTTAAGGCCGCTCCAGAAAGACGACGTTGTGTCCCTTGTCGGCCGTCGCGTCGGTCACCAACTTTTCGCGCACGCCGGAAAGTCTGCCGAAATCTTTCGACAAAGCATTCGGGAAATAGCTGAAGCCAATGCCCTCAAAACCAGCAACGCCCGATAAAATCCGGGTAATTGCAAGCGAACACTGCGCCTTTGGAACTGCCCCATAGGCCTTCACAGCGACAAGCAACGCTTCTGCCTGCGCCGCTGTCACGTTCAACTCCTGAACCCGGACATTCCAGGCATCGCGCGCGTGGTAATCCACATATGCCGCCAGCGTACGGGGGGTCATACCAAAATGAACGTCATTGCGCTCGGGCGCGAACGGAACGTCGAACGTACCGGCAGGATCAAACATCACCCGCTCGGACCCGTTGATCAATAATCCCGAATGCCCACCAGATCCGTTCCGCGTGCTAACAACCGTAAACAACGTCACGCGCGTTGGTCCTTCATGAACATACGACGCACGCGCAACGGCGGTATCCGGCGCCCAGACAGGCTCGGCAGGGCCGCCACAGGCAGCAACCCAAAGCGGGAATAAAAGCAGGATCAGATTGCGGAGGACACGCACCCTCACGCCCACAAGATCAGGTATTGAAAATCGCGAGGAAGATCAGAACACAGATCGCAAAAATCGCGACGTTCTTTGCCAAGCGCATAAAGCCTGCAAAGGCTTTCTCCTGATCTTCGATATTCATGCTGCCGTGCTTATGTTCAGACATGGCGGTCTCTCCGGTTCCTGTTTGCAGGTGTGCTACCGCAATCAAACAGCTATGTCACGCAAGGACTAACACGACCGATGGCCGCACCTCACGCCTCGTCTAGCCCCTTGGCCAGATCAAACCCGATCCGTCGCGCAGGGGCTGCCTGATCCGGCTTCGGAGTGGCGCGCAACACAACATTCAACTGGGTCACATGCTGTACCAACTGAATACGCGCGCCTGTCCCGTCGGTCCCGTAAAATGTCACAATGTCGGGATCGAAATACCCAAGTCCTTCGATCCGAAGCACCCCCGCCCCGGTATCCGTTAGCCCCATCGCCACCTCTTGCTCACCGTCCAGCAATTCTTCGAAGTTCTTAATATACAGAATTAAGCGCTCGTAGGCCCATTCTGCCGGGGACTTTTCCTCGAAAGGTTTCTTGGTAATTGCATCCGGCAAAGGCGCGATTTCGGGTCCAGGGCGAGGGCCATCACCAGTGTACACGGCACGCCCCAGGCGCATCGCCGCCGCCTCGACATGTTCCGCCGTCGTCTCGATCTTGTTGTCCATCAGACATCTCCCCGAACTTGCCAAAGCCACGCGCCATCATCGCGACGCACCCGCGTCACGCGACCAGCATGCCAAAGATGGACGCAGTGCGCCATCGCCTCAACAAGCGCGAGCCCAAACTCACCGCCCCGGATATCGCGCTTGAACAGCGTGCGAAAACACTCAACTGCGGTGTGCGGCTCGACCAGAAACGCCGCCAGCCGCGCAAGTGCGCCCTCATGATTGGCGATCAACTGATCAAGCCTCGTCGAAAGACCGAAATAGGGCAGCTTATGCCCAGGCAAAACCAACTGATCTGGCTTCGAAAATGGCGTGAACCGCGCGCAGGACGCCATCCATTCGGCCACGGGATCGGCTTCAGGCTCGGTGGCATACAATCCTAAATTCGGCGATATCGACGGCAAAAACTGATCGCCCCCCAGCACAGCCGCCCCATCCTCGGACCAAAGCGTCAGATGCTCGGGCGCATGCCCATCGCCGGACCAGACGCGCCAGCCACGCCCCCCAAGATCGACCCGATCACCGTCCTTCAGGCGGGTATAGCCAAGCGGTAACGGCGCAACCGTATCGGCAAAATTAAAAGGCCGTTCGCGCAAACGGGCAGCCAGAATATCGGCAGGCATCCCGGCGCTCTCCCAGAAGGCAATCGTCTCGGAAGATGGCCGCTCTTGCACATCCAAAACCAACATCCGCGCCGTCAACCACGCCGTCCGAGACGTCAGCAACGCGGCCCCGTGTTCAGCCATAAACCAACCCGCAAGCCCAATATGATCAGGATGATGATGCGTGATCAAAACCCGTGCGACCGGCTTGGACGCAAGCGGCCCGTCCAGCAGTTTTTGCCAGATAGCCTTTGTACGCCGACTTTGCATACCAGTATCAACGACGGTCCAGCCGTCCTTGCCGTCCAACACAAAGACATTCACATGATCAAGCGCCATGGGCAGCGGCAACCGGGCCCAAAGAATGCCGTCGTCAACCTCAGCGACCTCGCCCTCCGGCGGCGGCGTTTCAAACGGATAGCGCAAAGAGCGGGTAAATTCAGCCATCAGGCAAGTAGGTCATCCACACTCAGATCGTAAAGCCCCTTGTCGCCAATACGCACCTGCGCCAACAACCCGTCATGCTCGGGCAATAGGCGATCAATGTAAAACCGTGCCACTCCGGCGCGCGCACCTTTGCCACCCACAACATGCGCAGCCTTCAGGTGGAAATGCCCGCCCAAAACCCGCGCGAACGCCCGCAGGTATGGGACCGCAACGGCAAACCTCCCGCCTTGGTCCTGCGCAACCAACCACTCGGTCGTCTCACGCAAACTCTCCGCCGCACTCCACACCGCGTCGCCCAACTCGGGCAGCATTTGACGCGCAGCTTCGGCCCCGCCTTCGATCTCGTCCAAAAGCCGGAACGCTGCCTCGCCGCCGTCCATCATTTTGCGACCCACAAGGTCCATCGCCTGAATGCCGTTGGTGCCTTCGTAAATCGGCGTGATCCGCGCATCACGCAAAAACTGCGCTGCACCGGTTTCCTCAACAAAGCCCATGCCGCCGTGAACCTGCACTCCTTCGCAAGCCACCGCCACGCCCACATCCGATCCAAACGCTTTGGCAATCGGTGTCAAAAACGCAGCGCGCGCCATCCAGGCCGCATCGCCGGTTGCTGTTTCCATATCCAGTGCAACCGCACAGGCATAACAGATCGACCGCGCCGCAAAGATATCCGCCTTCATGCCCATCAGCATCCGGCGCACGTCCGCAAATTCAATGATTGCGCCCGTGCCACCCACCGCGCCCTGCTTGCGCTCAGACGCAAAAGCCACCGCTTTTTGATAGGCGGCTTCAGCCACACCGACGCCCTGAAACCCAACCGCAAGCCGCGCAGCGTTCATCATCGTGAACATGGCAGCCATTCCGCCGTTCTCAGACCCCACAAGCCAACCCGTCGCGCCGTCGTAACTCATCACCGCGGTCGGTGACCCGTGAAGCCCCATTTTATGCTCAAGGCTCACCACACTCAGCGCATTCGCAAGACCAGCAGCGCCGTTCTCATCCGGCAAATACTTCGGCACCATGAACAGGCTGATCCCCCGCGTGCCCGGTGCGGCATCCGGGAGCCGCGCCAAAACCAGATGGCAGACATTATCGACCAGATCATGATCGCCCCATGAGATGAAAATCTTCTGCCCCGAAATCGCAAACGTCCCGTCGCCATTCGACACGGCCTTCGTGCGCAACCCGCCGACATCGCTCCCGGCTTGCGGTTCGGTCAGGTTCATCGTCCCCGACCACGCGCCGGACAACAGCTTCGGTATATAAAGCGCCTTGATCTCGTCTGAGGCATGGGCGTCCAACGCTTGCACTTGCCCTTGAGACAACAACGGCAAAAGCTGAAACGACACACAGGCGCCCGAAAGCATTTCGTTCACTGCGAACTGAACCGTTTCCGGCAACCCCATGCCGCCCTGCGCAACGGAGGCAGCAAGCCCGATCCAACCGCCTTCCGAGAAGGCCGCATAGGCTGCATCAAAGCCGGGAGTCGCCTGAACAACACCCTTCTCAAGCCGAGCAGGATACAAGTCTGAGGCACGGTTCAAAGGCGCTATCACCGCGTCGCACAGCTTGCCAGCCTCGCCCAAGACGGCCAAAACCGTCTCGGATCCAGCATCCGCAAAGCGTTCGGTCGCAACAAGTTGATCGTACCCGACCACTGCCGAAAGCACGAAATCTATGTCTGAAACTGGGGACCGAAAAGACATCCCGACCTCATCTGTCAGCTTGGCAATTTCCCTGTCAGGCGCTAAGCGTCCGCAGGCTCGCTGCAACACTGCGCGCAAGCAGCATGCGCCCACAATACGAACGCGGCGTCACAAAGGCGATAAATGAGCGAAACAGTAGAAACACGCATCCTCGGCACCAGCGACGCCGAGATTGCCGAGGCAGGCCAAAAACTCGGCCGCGGCGAACTTGTGGCGTTCCCAACCGAAACTGTCTACGGCCTCGGTGCGGATGCAACCAACGACAAAGCAGTGGCGCGCATATTTGCTGCGAAAGGCCGGCCCAGCTTCAATCCGCTGATCGCTCATGTCCCCGACATCGAAACAGCGGAACGCCTGTGCGTTTTTAGTCCGGAGGCCCGTTGCCTTGCCGAGGCTTTCTGGCCCGGAGCACTGACCCTGGTCCTGCCCCTTAGACCGGGTAATGGCATCTCAAGACTGGTCACCGCAGGAGGCGGCCACCTCGCCCTACGCATGCCCGCCGGAGACGTCGCAACAGCCATTTTCAAAGCCGCGAAGACCCCAATAGCGGCCCCTTCCGCCAACCCGTCGGGCCGCATCTCCCCCACGACAGCTGATCATGTCAAAGCAGGCCTTATGGGTCGGATAGACGCTATCGTCGACGGCGGCCCCTGCCCCGTCGGCGTCGAAAGCACGATCATCGGCTTCACAAATGGCGCCACTCTGCTGCGCGCTGGCGGCATCCCGGCAGAGGCAATCGAAGCCTGTCTCGGCACAATGCTGAGACCCCCCGCTGCGGACGCGGCCCTGACCGCACCGGGCCAACTGGCCTCGCATTATGCCCCCGGGGCCGCCGTGCGCCTGAATGCGCGAACAGCGGGTGCGGATGAAGTTCTGATCGGCTTTGGAACCATCGCGGGAGACTTTTCGCTGTCGCCGACCGGAGACCTTGTCGAGGCCGCCGCGAACCTCTTCCGACTGCTCCACAAGGCGGATGCTATGCGCAAACCCATCGCCGTGGCGCCCATTCCCGAAACGGGCCTCGGTCGCGCGATCAATGATCGCCTAACCCGGGCAGCAACACCTCGCGATTGACTGCTTGCACCGCCTGACCGCGAAGGGCTGTCTGCCCCCTCGCGCTCCCCAGAGAGTACTTTCCCCAAGAAAAATCGAGGGCGCAAAGGTTATCCCCTAGCACCCTCTTGAGAAGTTGCCTTCTCCTTGGGCGGTGATCGGCGCTCCCGCCTGTACTGCACGAACAATGCCAGTCAAATTGTCTTTCCTCTAAGCCAAAGCGTTTCGCTGTTGACTTGAGACTTTGAGGGGTCCCCTTCGGTTATGTTTGTGCTCCACCCTTTTCAGCACGAGGAGTACATGACCAAAGCCCTGTCGATGGGTATTCGCAATCGGTTCCGGCGCTCCGCTGAGGAAGGCGGGACCGTTCAGATCATGGAACACCCAGACCTTTATCGCCGGATTGACGATAGATGGCCTGATCGCACCGTGGGCTATAAAGGGGGGCCCTTTTCATGCATGTAAACAAGCACTGCCGGGCAGTGAATGGGCGGATTGGCCTTTGAAACTTACAGTCGCACCCAACGTACAGCCGCTCTGAAACCGCGCCCGGTCGTGATCCTCGACACCCTCGCGCCTCACCTAAATGTTGCGGCGGCTCAGCCCCTGCAAGACAAGAGCCGCTGGGTCCTGTTTCTGCCACCATACAGCCCAAACCTCGACCCTATCGAAATGGCGTTCTCTAAACTGAAAGCGCATCTGCGCAGGGTCGGGGCAAGGACATTTAATCAACTCTTTGAAGCCATCGGCGATATCTGTGACATGTTCAGTCCGCATCAGTGCTGGACCTACCTTCAGACTGCTGGATATGCCTCAAATTGAACGCGAAATGACTTTAAATACTCCGGGATGAGCGCCGAAAGGCGCGAAGGGCAGCGCCCCTATAAACACGCAAAAGCCTACAGGTTCTCTGACTGCATCATCCCCAGAATATGATATCCGCCATCAACCCGGATAATCTCGCCTGTGGTGAAAGCCCCCTGATCGGACGCAAGATACACAGCCGTTCCGCCCACAGCTTCAAGTGTCGCATTAGACCGCATAGGCGCGTTCATTTCTGTCGTCTTATAAGTCTTACGCGCGCCACCAATCGCAGCACCTGCCAGCGTCTTCATCGGTCCCGGAGAAATCGCGTTTACCCGAATGCCTTCCGGCCCCAGATCATTCGCGAGATACCGCACCGCCGATTCCAATGCCGCCTTGGCCACACCCATCACATTGTAATTCGGCTGCACCCGGTTCGAGCCCATATACGTCAGCGTCATAATCGACCCGCCGTTCACCATCATCGGCCGCGCACGCCGCGCCACGTCGACAAAAGAATAACACGAGATATCCAGCGTGTTTTTGAAGTTCTCGCGCGAGGTATTGATGAACCGCCCCGTTAGCTCGTTTTTGTCCGAAAACGCAATCGAGTGAACCAGAAAATCCAGCGAGTCCCAGCGTTCCGCCAACACCCCAAACGCCGCGTCCAGCGAAGCGTCATCCGTCACATCGACATCTACCAGAATGTCCGAGCCCACGCTTTCGGCCAATGGCTCCAATCGTTTCCCGAATGCCTCGCCCTGATAGGTGAAGGCCAACTCTGCACCCTCGCCGGCCAGCGCTTTCGCGATCCCCCAGGCAATAGATCGCTCGTTCGCAACCCCCATCACCAACCCGCGCTTGCCCGTCATTAGTCCCGGCATCATGTCACCCGTGATATTTGCTCAACGCGAGCGTTGCATTCGTTCCGCCAAAGCCAAAGCTGTTCGACAAAACCGTATCCAGATCAGCGTTCCGCATTTCAGTCACGATCTCTTCGGGGCGCAGCGCCGGATCAAGCTCGGTCACATTGATCGACGGCGCGATAAATCCGCCCTCCATCATCAAAAGCGAATAGATCGCCTCGTGGACGCCCGTGGCCCCCAGCGAATGACCCGTCATCGACTTCGTTGACGAAATCGGCGCGTGCTCGTCGCCAAACACCCGGCGGACAGCCTCAACCTCGGTGATATCCCCCACCGGCGTCGATGTGCCATGCGCGTTGATGTAGTCAACCTTGCGATCACCTATTGTCGAGATCGCCTGCCGCATCGATCGCTCGCCGCCCTCACCCGAAGGCGCCACCATGTCGTAGCCGTCGGATGTCGCGCCGTAGCCGGTGACCTCGGCGTAAATCTTGGCCCCACGCGCTTTCGCGTGCTCCAGTTCCTCCAGCACAACCATGCCGCCGCCGCCGCCGATCACGAAACCATCGCGCGTCGCGTCAAACGCCCGCGCCGCATTTTGCGGCGTGTCGTTGTACTTCGATGACATCGCGCCCATCGCGTCGAACAGACAGGACAACGTCCAGTCCAGTTCCTCGCCACCGCCAGCAAACACAATATCCTGCTTGCCCATCTGGATCAGTTCCGCACCATTGCCAATGCAATGTGCGCTAGTCGAACAGGCCGACGTGATCGAGTAATTCACGCCCTTAATCCTGAACGGTGTGGCAAGGCACGCCGACACAGTCGATGACATGCAACGGGTTACCATGAACGGCCCCATCCGCTTTGGCGCGCCCTTATTGATCACCGCATCAAAGGCCGCGAAAAAGTTCGAGGTCGACGGCCCGCCTGACCCCGCCACCAGACCGGCACGCTCGTTCGACACCTCCGCCTCGGTCAATCCGCTGTCCGCAATCGCCTGCTCCATCGACAGATACGCATAAGCCGCCGTCGGCCCCATAAAGCGCAATTGCCGCTTGTCGATATGGTCCGCCAATTCGATCTGTGGTTTGCCGTGGATCTGACTGCGAAAGCCATGCTCGGCATATTCCGGCGCCGCAACGACACCCGATCTCCCAGCGCGCAGACTGGCTTCGACTTCAGAGGCAGAGTTTCCGATGGGCGAGATAATCCCGATCCCGGTGATAACGACACGACGCATGGGCGGTCCTTTTCTTTGAAGTGTTTGCGCTTAGTTTTCGGACAAAGCGACTTTCATATCTTTGACCAGATAGATGGTCTCTCCATCGGCCTCGACCCGGCCATCAGCAACCCCCATAGTCAAACGACGGGTCTGTATAGCCTTGGTGAAATCAACGTAGTAGGTCAGCATCTTGCGATCCGGTCGCACCATGCCGGTCAGCTTAACCTCGCCAACTCCAAGCGCATAGCCGCGCCCCTGCCAGCCGCGCCAGCCAAGATTAAAGCCCGTCAACTGCCACAGACCATCAAGACCAAGGCAGCCCGGCATAATCGGGTTGCCCGGAAAGTGACAATCAAAGAACCAAAGGTCGGGCGATATATCAAACTCAGCGCGCACATGGCCTTTCCCGTGCTCACCGCCATCCCCGGAAATGTCCGTGATGCGATCCATCATCAACATCGGAGGTTCAGGTAATTGCGCGTTGCCAGGCCCGAAAAGCTCGCCGCGCGCACATGCCAAAAGACCTTCCCGGTCGAACGATGTCGGATATCCACTCATGTCATCCCGCCCCTATCTCGTTATCTTTATTTCACTTTGTCACATAGTTCCTCGCCCATATCAAAGCCTTGGAATGTGGCGCAAGTGCCGAGATGGATGTGACATCAGTGTAAAACATCTGGATTTCACATTGAAACCAAGTGCAATGACACCCTATATTCTAATCAAACAAGGTGATTTTGATCTGATGGATACCGAAACACAAACCCGCGTCACCGATTGGCTTGCAAAAGCTGACCTGCGACCGACCCGTCAACGCCTCGCTTTGGCGTCGCTTTTGGTTGGCGACGGGCAGGACCGTCACGTCACTGCAGAAAGCCTCCACGCCGCCTCGCAATCCAGCGAGGACGCCGTGTCTTTGGCCACTGTCTACAACACGTTGCGCGCGTTTTGCGATGCTGGCCTTGTTCAGGAAGTCACCGTGGACGGATCGAAAAGCTACTTCGACACACGAACCGACGACCATCCTCACTTCTACTGGGAAGACGAAATGCGCCTGACAGACGCACCTGCCGACCAGCTTGAAATCCTGCGCCTGCCCGAAGCGCCTGAGGGCACCGAGGTCTCAAAGGTCGACGTGGTGATCAGGCTCCGGCGGCGCTAAAGCAGCCCCAGCAAAGACCAAAGCCTGCGGCCGCTGAAATCAGTGCTAATGCGCGTCTTCTCCGCGCAGCATCCGTAAGTGATGCGCACGATGGTGGTCCTGACTGGCCATCAACCCGAAAAATCCCAATCCCCTGATCCGTGCCGCAACGGCGGGATCATCGCTTGTGACAAGCAGTTCCACCGTATCTTCCTGGTCTGACACCGTCACGCTCCAGCGATCATCCGTCGCCAGTTCGCCCGCATGTGCCGGCACCATCCGCCGCAAAGTCGCAAGCGTCGCGGCGTCTCCTCCGGCTACCGCACGAACCCCGTCTTCCAAGACTACCTCGCGCACCACCGAATGGGTCACAAGGCGGTCCATATCGACAAGGTGGTCGCGCAATCCGCGAACATCGACCGTCGACCACTCGGTGTCCGGATCGGCCTCCAGCAATCTGACTGCCTCCGATAAGGCGGCAAACGCCCCCTGTCCCGCCTCAGTCAAACCGGCGCCGCGAGCGCCCATCTCGCTCTGCGCGCCATGATCGGCGTGGTTCATCTGAGAATATCCAAATCCTGCGCTCGCAAGCAGGATGGAAAGGGCAATTATCGGGATCGATTTCATAGGAACCTCATTGGGTAAGTTGACATCATGCCTACCCGGCCCGCCGACAATCCAGTATGATAACTATCATGTCAGACTGGCAAAGCATTTACGACAACGCAGCCCCACGCGACCTCGCTAAAGGCGACACGCTGTTTCGGCGCGATGACCCTGTGAAATCGATGTTTCTGGTACGCTCCGGCGAGATCGCGCTGGAGAGGTCAATGGCGGACGGGACCGCGCTCACTCTTCATATTGCGACCGATGGCATGGCCGTTGCCGAGGCGTCGCTCTTTGCCGATACCTATCATTGCGACGCCGTCGCCCGATACCCGACAACCATTGCCACCCTTCCCCGCAACGTCGCCATGAATGCGTTCAGGGCCTCTTCTGATGCAGCTCTTGGGCTGATGTCAGTTCTTGCGCGTGACGTTCAGACCCAGCGAGCCCGAATCGAGATCCTTCGCCTGCGCCGGGTCGCGGACCGCCTTGACGCCTGGCTCGATCTTTACGGCCCACCAAAGGAAAGCGGTTGGGTTCGTGTGGCCGATGCAATCGGCGTATCGCAACCCGCACTTTACCGAGAGCTGGCCAGACGTCGAAGCAGTTCGTGACAGGCCCGCCATGACGGCCATGAACTAAACCCATACCAACCTGAACACAGTCACCACATGTGGTGGTCCGGAATGCGCGCGCCACAGGGCGCGCCGATGCAATACCGACGTGATACGGACGTGCCGATCCCGCGCCAAACCCCTTGCTTTACCGTATCAACCTTTGGCGCGTGTTGCGCAACACCGCCCCGCGGCGGCCGTTGCAAAAACTCGCTCAGATCGGCTTAATCAGATCTGACCCCGCCGCCCGGTTTGAATTCACCGCCTGGTCCACCCGGTGATACGCCAAAGCATCTTCCGGCGCGGCCGTCATCAAAGTCGCGGCACCTTTTCCAGCCTCGCCCAGCCACAACGGCCAGTCCTCGGGACCCAAAATCACCGGCATGCGGTGATGGATCGCCGCCACTGCCTGGTTGGCCTGCGTGGTCACAATTGCACATGTCACCAGCGGCGCGTCGCCCTTCTCCCAAACCTGCCAAACCCCTGCAAACGCAAGCGTTTCTCTCTCGCGTGAGTGGATATACCATGGCAGGCGTTTACCCTCGCTGTCTTTCGTCCATTCGTAAAACCCAGTCGCCGGAATAAGACACCGCCGATCGCGCGCCGCTGCACGAAAGGCAGGCTTTTCGGCAATCGTTTCCGAGCGCGCATTGATCAACAAAGGCCCATCGGTCAAAGACTTGTACCAATGCGGCAGAAACCCCCAACGCATCGGCCGCAGCCGCCGGATGCCGTCCTCAGACGTCACGGTGTGCACCTGCACTGTCGGACAGACATTGAAATTTGGGATGTTCGGCAAATCGTTTGCGGGCGCTGCCTCAAACAAGGCCGTCATCGCATCGTCAGGAAGCGTGATCGCAAATCGTCCGCACATCCGACCACCCGTCCTCAAAAAACCCGAGGCATCGCGGCGCGAAGGAAATCCCCGCGCCGCAAAGTCTTACTTCTTTGTAATCCGACCTTCGACCATCGGATTGGCCGGAGCGATCGCCGCCATGTACTCAGCCAGAACATCTGCAAGGTCCGGTCCGAAGTCATAGACATTCATCGCCTCAGTCGCGAACATCTTGTAGCCGTCGCCGCCGTTTCGAACATAGTTGTTGGTCACAACGCCGTAGGTCGCCACAGGATCAAGCGGCGCACCGCCAACCATCACTTCAACGATCCGGCTTCCGGGCTCAGCGGCACTGTCCCAAGTGAAGGTCATGCCGGCCACCTGCGGGAAACGACCCGCAACTTCTTCGACCTGGCTCACACCATTTTCCAGCGCATCAATGATCGTTTGACCTTTGGTCTGGAATGTCGAAAGCGTGTTCTGGAACGGCAGCACCGTCATCACTTCGCCCATCGTGACTTCTCCGCCGTCAATTGACGCACGGATACCGCCCGAATTGGCAAAAGCGATCTGAACGCCTTGATCCTTCACCCGCTCAAGCATGGCATCGGCCACAAGATTGCCCATCGGACATTCCTCCACACGACACACAGACCGATCACCCTCAATCATCGACGCAGCCGAAGCAACAACGGCATTGCGAATCTCTTCAAGCGGCAAAGCCAACTCTGTTATGCGCGCTTTGACGTCCTCGTCTTCGGACACAAACCTGTCCATCAGGATCGGTTCACCCGTGGCCGATGTGACGACACCTTCGTCGTCAAAGACCACCTTCAGTTCGCCCAGATACTTGCCGTAAGCGTAAGCCTGAACAATCGCCGTCTCGCCAACCATTGTAGGGTAAGGCCCGGACGCGCGGTCGTTCACATTCGATAACAGCGTGTTCGAGTGGCCGCCAACGATCACATCAACGCCGGTCGTGCCTTCGGCAACGCGCTGGTCAACAACATAGCCGGAATGGGACAGAACAACGATCTTATTCACACCCATTTCAGTCAGCTTGTCGACCTCGGCCTGCACTGCACCAACCGGGTCGGTAAAGATCACGTTCGGGCCAGGGCTGGCCAATTCATCGGTATCTTGTGGTGTGAGACCGATAAGACCAATGCGCTCGCCGCCCTTCGCCACAATCGTCGACTTCTGGATCGCGCCTGCCAACAATGCTTCACCCGAAACATCCGCATTCGACATCAGGATCGGAAAGTTAGTCGCGTTCACAAATCCGCGCAGAACTTCAGGGCCATCATCAAACTCGTGGTTGCCCACGGTCATCGCGTCGTAGCCCATCTTGTTCATCATTTCAGCGGCAGCTTTGCCTTTGTAATATTGATAGAACAGCGTGCCCTGAAATTGGTCACCACCATCAACCAACAGCCAGTTATCGGTGCGCGCCTTCGCGGTTTCAATTGCCGTCAGCATGCGCGCCGACCCACCGAAACACTTGCCCGCAAGGTTGTCTTCCTCGCCACAGCCACTGTCGAAGCGGCTGATCGGCTCAAAGCGCGCGTGAAAGTCATTGGTGTGCAGTATCGTAATGCTGAATTCAGCCATAGCAGCGCCGGCACTGAGCGCCACAATGGCACCACCGGTCATCAATCTTTTGATCATTTTGGAAAACTCCCCTGTCGCATTCAATCTCAACACTGACCCGATAGCGCGCCGGTGTCAAAAAAAGATGACTCGGCCACACGTATTGTTCCTTGACCGAACGCATCCTGCGCGCCAGAGACGGACCATGCTCATTTTCAAGATATTCCGCCCTTCTGAGTGGCAGTCCCTGCACGTTCAGGGCGACACAGACGGCGCCCCGATCGACATCGCGGACGGCTATATTCACTTTTCTACCGCATTTCAGGTGGTCGAGACCGCCGAAAAGCATTTTAAAGATGCAGGTGATCTGCTGCTGCTCGCGCTCGATGGCGACACCCTCGGCGATGACCTGAGATGGGAACCCTCCCGTGGTGGCCAGCTATTCCCGCACCTTTATCGCAAATTGCGACTTGCGGACGTGCTTTGGGCCCGCGCCTATCCACAAACACCGGACGGCCATCTCCTGCCCGAGGGCGTCAAATGAGTGCGATCGAACGCCTCGGCCTCGCTGCCCTGCAATGGCTCGATCCCGAGACGGCGCACAGCCTCGCGCTGAAAGCCCTGAAGACCCCGTTTGCCCCTAATATCAGCCCGCCGACGTCGCCTGCGCTTGCCACAGAAGTCGCTGGCCTCAAAATGCCCAATCCCGTGGGCCTTGCCGCCGGTTTTGACAAAAACGCCGAGGCCATCGCCCCCCTCATGCGCGCTGGGTTCGGCTTCCTCGAAGTCGGTGCCGCAACCCCGCGCCCACAACCCGGCAACCCACGCCCACGGCTATTTCGCCTAACCGAAGACAGTGCTGCAATCAACCGCTTCGGCTTCAACAACGAAGGTGTTGAGGCAATCGCCCAACGCCTAGCCAACCGCCCACACGACATACCGGTAGGCCTGAACCTTGGCGCAAACAAAGACAGCAAGGACCGCGCCCACGACTATGTCGAAGTCATGCGCCTTGCTGCGCCGCACATCGACTTTGCCACCGTCAATGTCTCGTCCCCCAACACCGAAAAACTGCGCGACCTGCAAGGAGCTGAGGCCCTGCGCACGCTTCTGACAGGTGTCACGGACATCAAAGGCACGACGCCTGTCTTCCTCAAGATTGCGCCCGATCTAACAGACGCGGAAATTGCAGAAATCGCCCAAGTGGCGGCAGAAACACGCGTCGACGCGATCATCGCCACCAACACAACACTGTCGCGCGACGGCCTCCAGAACGCGCACAAGGTCCAGGCAGGAGGTCTCTCGGGCCGCCCTCTCTTCGCCCCCTCGACCCGCGTCCTTGCTCGCCTTTACCTCGAAACAAACGGTCATATTCCCCTGATCGGCGTGGGCGGCATCACTTCCGCGGCCGACGCCTACGCCAAAATAAGGGCCGGCGCTTCGGCCGTCCAGCTTTACACCGCAATGGTATTCTGCGGCATGTCGCTGATCCCGCGTATCGTTCATGGCCTTGACGAGATGCTGGCCCATGACAGCTTTACCAACGTCCGCGACGCTGTCGGCGTGTCCGCAAAGGACTACGCATGACCGTCACGATCTGGCACAATCCGCGGTGTTCTAAGTCGCGCCAAACGCTCGCCCTGCTCGAAGAGAACGGCACGCAAATCGAGGTTCGCCACTACCTTCAGACACCGCCGACCGAGGTTGAAATCCGCGGGGCCCTCGCCCAGCTTGATCTCCCCGCAACGGAGCTGTTGCGCACAGGCGAAAAGCTGTTCAAAGATCTTGGGCTGAAGGGCGTCACCGACAACGACGCCCTGATTGCGGCCATGTCAACCCACCCGATCCTGATCGAACGACCCATCGTATTTTCTAAAGGAAAAGCGCGGATTGGACGCCCTTCGGAAGCCGTCCTCGACATCCTTTAGTCGCGCGCCGCGCGCTCCAGCGCAGGATAGCGCACGCCCAATGTGACGGCCCTCGCTGCAAACGACACGATCAGCGCCACCCAAAGCCCGTGATTGCCATAGACCGGGACCAACGCCCAAGCCGCCGCGCCATAGACCAGCGCTGATATAACCATCATGTTGCGCATGTCAGCGGTGCGCGTCGCACCAATAAATATCCCGTCCAACATCCAGGCCGCGACCCCGACAACCGGGGCTACCACCATCCAAGGCAAGAACTCGCGGGCCTTTACCCGGACATCTTCGGACGTGGTCATCAAATCAATCACCGCCGGACCGAACACCGCCACGCCCAGCGCGAACAACACCATCACACCGCCGCCCCAGAGGCTGGTCAAAATAGCCCCGCGCCTCAGGCGCGCCAAAGACCGCGCGCCCATTGCCTGGCCCACCAAGGCTTCCGCCGCAAAGGCGAACCCGTCCAAGGCAAAGGCGGTTACATGCAGAAACTGGAGCAGGATTTGGTTCGCCGCCAAAGGCACGTCGCCAAAATCCGCACCCAGAAAAAGAAACGACACAAAGATCGCCTCCAATAACAATGACCGGATCAGAATGTCCCGGTTAACGGCCGCCATCCGGATCAGGCGTGCGCGATCAAGAACCCGCGCCCATTGCTTCCAGAATGGACGCAAAAACGCGTCACGACACAACCATAACCCAACGACAAGGCCCGACCATTCGGCCAGAAACGTCGCAAACGCCACGCCCTGCACACCCCAGCCAAGCCCCAGCACAAACGCGAAATCAAGAACGATGTTCAGCCCGTTCATCCAGACCTGAATAACCAGCACTGCGCTGGTCCGCTCTGCCGCAATCAGCCAACCAGTGATCCCATAAAGCGCAATAGACGCCGGAGCAGACCAAATGCGGACCTCCATATAATCACGCGCCAAAGTCTCAACCGCTGCCGAAGCAGGGGACACCCGAAACGCACCTGCGAAAATAAAAACCTGCAACAGGATCAGGATTACCCCACCTGACAAACCGATCAGCAACGCACGGCTCAGCAAAGAATCCGCCTCGGCCTGATCATTCGCCCCCAGCGCCTGACTGGTCAGCCCGACCGTTCCCATCCGAAGAAACCCGAATATCCAGTAAAACGCTGACAGAATGATCGCACCAATGCCCACAGCCCCGATCGGAACCGGGTCGCCTAACTGACCAACCACCGCCGTGTCGACGATCCCAAGTATCGGAACCGTCGCGTTTGATATTACGATTGGCAAGGCAATCGCGAGCACCCGGGCATGGGTTATGGGCTTGGCCACAGAGGCCGTGTCAGACCCACTCACTCAGCCGATCCACTGTCTGACGGCATAAGAAAATGCCCAGTGGCCTGCGCAAACAACCGGCTACGATTGTCCTGCCAGGCCTCGACATGCACGCTCGCATACCGCCGACCCGACCGATTCACTGTCGCACGCGCGTAGGCATCGCGCGGCAGCCCTGAACGTAAATAATCCACCGTGAAATCAATCGTCTTCGGCAAACGGGGCAAGGTTTCCGGCTGAAGCGCATCCGCATCCACCCGGCCCCCTTCGATCTCCTCCCAAAGCGCTTGCCAGCCCAGCTGAATGATCGCCGTGGTCTCAAGGAACGCAGCCGTCACCCCGCCGTGGATCGCAGGCAACATCGGATTGCCGATAATCGTCTCGTCGAAATTCAAAACCGACGTCAACTCATCGCCGCGCCGATCAAACGTGATATTCAGGAACTGGATATAAGGAACACCGGCCACCAATGTAGCCAAGGCGCGATCCCGCCGCTCTTTCACGACTTGCATCGGCTCTGGACGTTGCCTCATGACCCCGGCCCCGCTGGGTCGACGGTAAACGCACCCGTCGCGGAGGCCACCGGATTGTCACGGTCATTATCCATCGCCACAGCGCGCACAAACGCGACCGTCCGCGTGATGTGATAACACTCGGCCCGCGCAACCAACGCCTGCCCCGGCGTCGCCGCCCGCATGTAATCGATCCGCAGATCCAAGGTCGCCGTGCTGCCTGGGTTCGCCGGATGCGCAATCACAGCCGCGCCGCTGCACGTGTCCATTAACGTCGAGATTGCACCCCCATGCACAACGCCGGTCTGCGGATCCCCGATCAGACGTGTGTCGTAAGGCATCGACATCTCCGCCACACCCTCGCCGATCTCGACAAAAGACATCCCCAAAGCACGGGCATGCGGAATGCTTTCAATAAACTGCCGCGCTATCTGCGCCCTGCGATCTTCTGACACCACACGCCTCCTGTTCTGCAATCTATCAACCAGCGCCGCGTTGTTGTTGCAAGCACAGTCTCCATCGTCGCCGTTGATCAACAACCAAAGCGGGACTATCCTCAGGCAAGGGAGAAGGCGCATGCCTGAAGAACGCTTGAATTTCAAGGAAATGTGCGCACGTTTCGACGTCACGCCACGCACCTTGCGATACTACGAGTATCTCGAACTGCTCGCCCCTGAAAGAGAAGGCCGATCCAGATTCTATGCCACACGCGAGATCGCCCGGATGACCCTGATCCTGCGCGGCCGACGATGGGGGTTCAGCCTCGAAGAAATCCGCCAATGGCTTCTGATCTACGAAAAGGAAGGGACCTCGCCTCAGTACCGCGAGTTCGTCCGTCTTGCCGACCGTCAGCTGAATACGCTCGACGCCGAGCTAGAAACACTGACAAACACCATCAAGGACCTCAGAAAAGCACGCGCCGACGTCCTGAAGTCTCTCGAGTAGCCACCGTTTATTCTCGCCAGCACCACCTAAAACAACAAATGAACCTGGAGATCTGCCCTGTGACGCAACGTTTTGTTGACGTTAACGTCAACGTCACTTGCGGGAAGGGCATTGCATGGGCAAGTCTGCATCCTACCCGACTTGGTCCGACCACCTTTTGGAGAGATCCGTGACAGAACATTATTTGACCATTCGCCAGATGTGCGAGGCCTACGACGTTACGCCGCGCACATTGCGGTTTTACGAGGCAAAAGAGCTTATTTCACCGCTCCGCCAAGGCACCCGCCGCCTCTATACCCGCCGGGAACGTGCGCGTCTCAAACTGATCTTGCGCGGAAAACGCTTTGGGTTCAGCCTTGAAGACATCCGGCAGTTGCTCGACCTTTACGACACGTCTGGCCAGAATCTTGCCCAGATCCAACGTGCGTATGAGCTGGCTCAGGAACGTCTCGGCGACATGATCCGCCAGCGCGATGAGTTGACTGTCGCCATCGACGATCTTCGCCAACAGATGGACTGGGGCAACCAGGTCATCGCCTCGTTGACGTCCTCGTCAAGCGCCGCCGCCCAGTAACCCTTTCCCGACCCGGAGGACCCCGCACCTGCCCTTCTTTATCCCGCCTGTTAAAGACATTCAGTTCATCCTCCACGAGGTCCTGAAAGTCTCGCAAAGCGACACCCCCGGCTACGACGAGCTTGATGCCGACTTCACCGGTGCCGTTCTTGAAGAGGCAGGCAAAATCGCCGCGAACGTCCTTCAGCCCCTTAACAGTATCGGCGACGATGAAGGCTGCACGTTGGACAACGGCGTTGTGCGGACACCGAAGGGCTTCAAAGAAGCGTTTGCCACGATGGCGGACGGTGGCTGGATGGGCCTTGATTGTGACCCCGAATACGGCGGTCAGGGCATGCCCCACCTTCTGAACACCGCCACGGGCGAATTGTTTTCTTCGGCCAATATGGCGTTCCAGATGTATGTCGGCCTTAGCCACGGCGCCGCGTCCGCCCTGCACGCCCACGGCACCGACGTGCAAAAAGCTACCTACCTGCCGAAGCTTTACGCCGGCGAATGGACCGGCACGATGAACCTGACCGAACCACATTGCGGCACCGATCTGGGTCTTATCCGATCAAAGGCCGCCCCCGAAGATGATGGCAGCTACAAGATCACGGGCCAGAAAATCTGGATCTCAGGCGGCGAAAACGATCTGGCCGAAAACATCGTCCATCTTGTCCTCGCCAAAATCCCGGGCGGTCCGGACGGGGTCAAAGGCATCTCGCTGTTCGTCGTTCCGAAATTCATGGTGAACGAAGACGGCTCCCTTGGCGAGAGGAACACCGTTACGTGCGGCGGGCTCGAGTCCAAAATGGGCATCCACGGCAACGCGACCTGTGTGATGAACTACGACGGCGCGACCGGCTGGCTTCTTGGCGACATGCACAAGGGCATGCGCGCGATGTTCACAATGATGAACGAAGCGCGCCTCTCGGTCGCGCTTCAGGGCTACGCTCAGGCCGAAGTCGCCTACCAGAACGCCCTTGGATTCGCCCGGGATCGCCTTCAGGGGCGTGACGTGACGGGGACAAAAAACCCCGACGGCCCCGCCGATCCGATCATCGTCCACCCGGACGTGCGCCGAAATTTGCTCGATCAGAAATCAATCGCCGAGGGCGGCCGCGCACTGGTGTACTGGGGAGCATCAATGATCGACCGGTCCCAACGTATGGACGACGCAGACGCCGAAGCGATGGTCTCGCTTCTGATCCCAGTGATGAAAGGCTTCCTCACCGACAAAGGCTTCGAGGCCACCGTCCTGGCCCAACAAACCCTCGGCGGGTCCGGCTTCACCAAGGAATGGGGCCTCGAGCAATTCGTGCGCGACGCCCGTATCACCATGATCTACGAGGGCACCAACGGCATCCAGTCGCTTGATCTTGTGGGGCGCAAGCTTGGCCAGAATGGCGGAAAAACGATCATGGCGTTCTTTGAAATGGTCAAAAGCTTCATCAAAGAAAACGAGGGGAACGAGACACTGAAAACCCAGTTCCTCGACCCGCTCAAAGGCGCGTCGAAAGACCTGCAAACCGCCGCTACGTACTTCATGTCTGATGGCCTGAAAAACCCAAACAACGCGCTTGCCGGAAGCTACGACTTCATGCACCTCTTCGGCCACGTGGTCACCGGCCTGATGTGGGCGAAAATGGCGAAAGCAGCGCGGGTAGCATTGGACAACGGCGCGACCGACACTGCGTTCTACACCGCCAAGATTGAAACCGGCCGTTACTACATGGCACGCCAACTGCCGATGACATCCACTCACCTTGCGCGTATTCAATCCGGAGCCGATCCGGTGATGACGCTGGAGGCTGACCACTTCTAAGATCCGGAGCCAACATGCCCAAACGCCTTCGCCTGACCCGTCGCTTCCCCGTCGCCATGACCGAGGACGGCTATCGTCGCCTCAAAAAGTTTTCGGCGGAGGCGGGTCTGGACGAAGGCGAGGCGCTGAGCTTCTTGTTTGAGAACTTCAACTCGGTGATGGACCACGACAATCTCGCAACGCGATTACGATTGTTTAACGCTGAACTAGATTCGAGAAAGAGATAATTATGCGCTTTATCAAATTCTTATCAGCAACCATCCTTGCGACAAGCCTCGCACTTCCGTCTCTGGCCTTCGACGCAGGCGACAAGACTCGCCTTGAACAAGCCCTTCAAGCCTACGCCGCCGACCTCCAAGCCGCCGACTACAAAGCCGTCGTCGCCGCGATCCCGCCGGGCGTGATCAACCTGATCTCAGCGCAAGCCAAGCTTTCGCCCGAAACCATTCGCACATCCGTGACTGCCCAAATGGCAACGATCATGAGCAGTGCAGAAGTCGAAGACTTTTTGATGGATTTCGAGACAATGACAAGCGGCACCACCACCGCCGGAACCAACTATGCCTTCCTGCCAACGACCTCCCGGATCGCGGTTGGCGACAACCCGGTACTCGAGGCCAAGACTCTCACGCTTGCGGTCGATCTGGACAACACATGGCATCTGATGCGGATCGAACTGGATCAACACTACACCATCTTCCGCGCGGCCTATCCGGAATTCGCCGACATTCCATTGCCTGAATAAACTGGCCATAGCATGAATAGACTGGAACCACACAGCCATGACCATCGAACTCCATTGCTTCGGCGAAAGCGGCAACAGCTACAAGGCTGCGCTTGCGCTTGAACTTTCGGGCCTCAATTGGGAACCGGTCTGGGTCGACTTCTTCAACGGCGCAACCCGCGCCCCGGCGTACGCCGAGTTAAACCCGATGGGCGAAGCGCCGGTGATGATCGACGGCGACATTCGCCTCACTCAATCCGGCGTCATCCAACACTACATCACCGAGAAAACCGGCAAGTTCGGCGGCACCACCCCAGAAGAGACCCGTGAAATCCTGCGCTGGGTCCTCTGGGACAACCACAAACTGTCCAGCCAAATCGGAACAACGCGCTTCATGATGAATTTCCTCGCGCCCGAAAAGCGCCCCGAGCAGGTCATCACCTTCCTCCAAGGTCGCCTCAAAGCCGCCTATAGGGTCCTCGACGCGCACCTCACGTCACGTGACTTTATCGTTGGCGGCAACGTCACGAATGCAGATCTCTCCTGCTGCGGTTATCTCTATTATCCGGAACACTTCGGATTTGACCGCACGGACTGGCCCAATATCACGCGATGGCTTGACCGCCTCGCCGGTACGCCGGGATGGAAACATCCCTACGACCTGATGCCCGGCTCCCCCGCCGACCGGGCCTGAAATAAAGGAAAACTCCATGCGCGACGCTTATATCTTCGACGCCGTCCGTTCGCCCCGCGGCAAAGGTCGCGCCGACGGAAGCTTGCACGAAGTGACATCGGTCAAGCTGTCCGCCGCCATGCTGAACGCCCTGAAAACGCGCAACAATCTTGAAGGCCACGCCGTTGAAGACGTGATCTGGGGCAATGCCACCCAAGTCATGGAACAAGGCGGTTGCCTTGCGCGCACTGCCGTTCTTGCCTCTCAACTGGACGAACGCATTCCGGGTCTCTCGATTAACCGCTTCTGCGCCTCAGGCATGGAAGCCGTGAACATCGCCGCCAACCAAATTAAAGGCGGCGCGGGCGAAGGCTATATCGCTGGCGGCGTCGAATGCATGAGCCGTGTTCCCATGGGCGCGGACGGCGCGGCGATTGCCGTTGACCCCTCGATCGCCATGAACACCTATTTCGTCCCGCAAGGCATCTCCGCCGACATCATCGCCACACAATACGGCATATCACGCAATGACGCAGACGCGCTTGCCGTGGAAAGCCAAAATCGCGCCGCGAAGGCTTGGGACGCGGGCCGCTTTGACCGCTCGATCATCGCTATCAACGACATGAACGGCCTGCCCATCCTCGCACGCGACGAATACATGCGCCCCGGAACTGACATGCAGGCCCTCGGCGCGCTAAAACCCGCCTTCAAAGATCAGGGCGAGGTCATGCCCGGCTTTGATGCCGTTGCCTTAATGAAGTACCCGCACCTTGAGACGATCAACCATATCCATCACGCCGGCAACTCTTCCGGCATCGTTGACGGCGCGGCGGGTGTCCTCATTGGATCGAAGGCATTCGGCGAAGCGCATGGCCTGAAACCCCGCGCAATCATCCGCGCCACCGCAAAAATCGGCACCGATCCAACGATCATGCTCCTCGGCCCGGTCCCTGCCACTCAGAAAATCCTGAAGGACAGCGGTATCGCCATCAGCGACATCGATCTCTTTGAAGTCAACGAGGCGTTCTCGTCCGTGGTCTTGCGCTTCATGCAGGCCTTTGACGTCGACCACGCCAAAGTGAACGTCAACGGCGGAGCCATTGCTATGGGCCACCCGCTTGGCGCGTCCGGCGCAATTATCATCGGTACTCTCCTTGACGAGATGGAGCGCGCCGACAAAACGCTTGGGCTTGCGACGCTCTGTGTGGCCTCGGGCATGGGCGCCGCAACAATCATCGAACGCGTCTGATCGTTAAGACTATGTTGATTTCAATCCAAAGGTGTACCCCCATAAATAAAATATGCCTATGGGCGGCACCAAATGGACGAGATGTCGATCAATACAAACAAGAAGCCGCAGATGGAAATCGACGCTTTTCGAGAGTTTTTCGACTGGTACAGCACCAAGCTGCTGGTGGGGAAACTCGACTGCCTTGCGGATATATATCTCTATCCCTGCTCGCTGCTCATCAATGGACACATCCGCATCGACCATTCGCTCGGCGAGATCAAAGCCTAGGTTCGCAGTCGGCGCGACGATGTCGCCGCAATTGGCGGAGCATCCATATCTGCCAAGGTCCCAGACGTCAGCGAAACGCGCAACGCGCGGTATCCGGTCAAGGTCAACTCCGTGTTTTACGACGCCAAGAACGCGCCCTTGGCGGTCAATACCTCCCGCTATCTTTGTCTATGGGACGTTTAAAACCGCTTGCGGATCGAAAGCGTCGAACTGATCCCTATCTCTATCCCTTTTGGGAAAAGGTCCCTCTTCTCACGGCCGCACGAACACCGCACCGCACTCCGACTGCCACCTCTCAAAAGACCGCACGCCCCGAATGGCCAGCCGTCCGTCTGCCCATGCCTACAAAGGAATTCACCGATGTCTGATTTCACATATAGCCTCCACGACGACGGCGTTGCGGTCATCACTTGGGATGTGCCCGGAAAATCAATGAACGTGCTGACACGCGAAGCTTTCGTGACTTTCGAAGGCCTGCTCGACAGAGGTCTGGAAGACGAAGCCGTGAAGGGCATCGTCATTACCTCAGGCAAGGACACATTCGCCGGTGGAATGGACCTCAAAACGCTTGCCACAATCAAAGCCGAAGGCGGCGACACCCCCGCACCTGCCCTGTTTGACTTCATCATGAACGGCCACCGCATCCTGCGCAAAATTGAACGCGCTGGGATGGAGCCGAAGACCAATAAGGGTGGCAAGCCAATAGCGTGCGCTATTGCGGGCCTCTGCGCCGGGATCGGCACCGAGATCGCGCTGGCGTGCCATCGCCGCTTCATGGCCGACACTCCGAAAGGCAAAATCGGCCTGCCTGAAATCCTTGTTGGACTCTTCCCGGGCGCGGGTGGCACCACACGCTATTCCCGCATGGTTGGCGCAATGAATGCGGCCCCTGTCCTCCTCGAAGGCAAAATGCTCGACCCCAAGAAAGCCAAATCCGCGCAACTGATTGACGAGGTCGTCCCCGCCGAAGACCTCCTTGCAAGTGCCAAAGCCTGGGTTCTGTCGGCGACCAATGGCGAGATCGTTAAACCCTGGGACCAAAAGGGCTGGAAAATGCCCGGCGGCGCACCATACCACCCCGCAGGTTTCATGACCTTCGTCGGCGCGTCAGCGATGATCAACGGCAAAACCAAAGGCGTCTACCCCGCCGCAAAAGCCCTGCTGTCATCAATCTACGAAGGCGCGCTTGTGCCCTTTGACACCGCCCTGAAAATCGAAGCCCGCTGGTTCACCTCGATCCTGATGGACCCGACATCTTCGGCCATGATCCGCTCCCTCTTCCTCAACAAAGAGGCGCTGGAAAAAGGCGCAAACCGCCCCGATGTGGCGGATGAAAAAGTACAGAAGGTCGGCATTCTCGGCGCAGGCATGATGGGTGCAGGCATCGCCTATGTCTCGGCCAATGCCGGCATCGACGTCGTACTGATCGACCGCGAACAGGACGCCGCCGACCGCGGAAAGGGCTATGCAGAAGGCATCCTCGACAAAGGCATCCAGCTGCGCAAAGTCACCGAGGACAAGAAGGTACAGGTCTTGGGCCGCATAACATCGACACCCGATCTGCAAGCACTGAAAGGCTGCGATCTGGTCGTCGAGGCCGTCTTCGAGGATCCGCGCGTCAAAGCCGAAATGATTAAGAAGGTCGAACCGATCATCGGCGACACAGCGATCTTCGCCACCAACACATCGACCCTGCCGATCACCGAGTTGGCCAAGGCCAGCGCACGACCAGAGCAATTCATCGGCATCCACTTTTTCTCGCCGGTCGACAAGATGCTGTTGGTCGAGATCATCAAGGGCGCGCGCACCGGTGATCGCGCCGTCGCCAAAGCGCTCGATTTCGTGCGCCAAATTCGCAAAACCCCGATCGTGGTCAACGACGCTCGCTTCTTTTACGCCAACCGCTGCATCCTGCCCTACGGCAAGGAAGGCATCCGCATGGTGGCTGAAGGCGTCGAACCAGCGCTTATCGAAAATGCAGCCAAACTGCTCGGCTTCCCCCTTGGGCCGCTGCAATTGACCGACGACACCACAATCACCCTCAACGCTTCCATCGCCCGCGCCACCAAGGCCGCGATCGGCGACGCCTACGCGGACCAGACCACCGACGAGGTCCTCTTCTGGCTCGAAGCCGAAGGCCGTCTGGGCCGAAAAGCCAAGGGCGGGTTTTATGCCTATGACGCGGCTGGCCGACGTGCAGGCACATGGGATGGTCTCCACGAAAAATACCCGCTTCTTGACGATCAACCCGATCTCGCCGACGTCCAGCACCGTTTGATGATGGCACAAGTGCTCGAAGCCGTCCGATCCTTCGAGCATGGCGTCCTCACCGACATCCGCGAAGGCGACGTCGGCGCGATCCTCGGCTGGGGCTTTGCCCCTTGGTCCGGCGGCCCGTTCTCTTGGCTCGACATGATCGGTGCTGCCAAAGCCGTCGAGATCTGTGACGCGCTTGAAGCAACCCACGGCCCACGCTTCAAAACCCCAGCGCTCCTGCGCGAGATCGCGAAAGCAGGCGACACCTTCTACGGCCGCTACGGTGGCGGAACCTCGCCAAAAGCTGCCTGAGGGTTCAAGCCCTTCACCGCGTCAAAAATACCTCTGCGGGAGGCAGAAAATAAAACAAAAGGCCGCCCGGTTGGGCGGCCTTCCTTCGTCTTAAAGCTCTGAAGAACCTTAGTTCTGAGCGTAATATTCGATCACCAGGTTCGGTTCCATCAACACTGGGTAAGGCACATCGCCAAGACCCGGTGTGCGCACGAACGACGCTGTCATTTTCGAGTGATCCACTTCAAGATAATCCGGAACATCACGCTCGGGCAGACCAGCGGCCTCCAGAACCAATGCCATTTGCTTGGAACGATCACGCACTTCAATCACATCACCTTCCTTCACGCGGTAGGACGGTATATTGACGCGCTTGCCGTTCACCAGAACATGACCGTGGTTCACGAACTGACGGGCTGCAAACACAGTCGGCACGAACTTCGCACGGTACACAACCGCATCCAGACGGCGCTCAAGAAGACCGATTAGATTTTCGCCCGTGTCGCCCCGCACACGCGCAGCCTCGGTGAAGATACGCTTGAATTGCTTTTCAGTCAGATCGCCGTAATAGCCCTTCAGCTTCTGCTTCGCGCGCAGCTGCAAACCAAAGTCGGACAGTTTGCCCTTGCGGCGCTGACCGTGCTGGCCCGGGCCATACTCGCGACGGTTAACTGGGGATTTCGGACGACCCCAGATGTTTTCACCCATCCGACGGTCAATTTTGTACTTGGCAGACGTGCGTTTGGTCACGGCTGATCTCCTTCTTAGAGCGTCCCCATACAAGGGACTATGAAGGGCGTTGTCCTCTGGCATCCGGCAGTTTTTTGCGAACCGCTTGTGCCTGACAGGGAACCTCTTGCGAGGGCCACCAACACCAATGAAGTCCGCTGCTTAAAGCGGCACCACACCCCTGTCAATGCTCATAGAAAAAAGGCGTCGCGTCAGAACGGCCAGGCCACCTGAAACGTCCCCACAACCTGCCCCTCGGTCTGCGCCTCAAACTCTTCGCCAAGCCAGGCAAAACCGTAAAACACATCCCATGGATCGGCCCCGTAATGCACGCCCGCGCGCACCCGCGCGCGCACCTGCGTCAGCTCATAGCCAAGCGCCCTGGGCAGATAAATACTGTCCACCACCCGCGCCACATCCGCACCAATCACCACATTAAAGCCCGCATCACCGCCCCCAAGCCCGACCGGCACCCGGTGTCCGGTGGTCACGGCACGCACCATTTGATCACCACGCCCCAGGCGCCCGAACGTCACATCAAGCCCGGCCCGCAGAAAGTCCTCCATCCCGATTTGCGCCTCAACAAATGGCCGCACGCGCGCCGCGCCAACATCCCAGACCCGACCAATCTCACCGCTCAGATTAAGCCGCGCCGTATCTTCGATCTGGAAATCCTCCAACGTCGGCACCGTAAACCCCAACGCCTTGTGCAACTCCTGCTGCAAATCAAGCAGTCCCGTCTGCGGCCCCACAACCACCAGATCAAGGCCGCCGCGCACCTCAAAACCACTTCGCGCGCTATGGGAATGCACGCCAAACGCCAAAACGCCTGCATGCCGCCGATCGCTGGGGTCAGGCGCTTCCAAGTCCGAGGGCGTCAAAATGTCCGTGCGAAACCGAAACTCCAACAACTCTCCGAACCTCGTCGGAGCCGCCCCCTCCCAAGAAGACCCATAAAACGCGCCATACTGCACCGACGCGCTTTGCCACCGGTCCAGAAATTCCCCGATGGAATCGTTAGAAATCGCCAAAGACCAGCCAAGCCGCTCCCGCTCGCCCGCCTCAGCCACCCCGATGCCCAAGACCACCGCTGCCGCCGCCGCACTCAATCGCCAGATTGCCAAGACCCACGCCTCCTTTGCGGCGCCCGCGCGTCACACCCGCAGGCTGTCCGCCGCAATAGAATCACGCCAATCCCACTCCATCAACCCCGGAGAAATCCACATCAATCGCTGACATCGCGCAGTTTGTCCTTGCCGACCGTCCACGCGACCGCCAAATTCCTCTTCAAAGGAGACCAAGCATGTCCAGAAATCTCACACGCATCTGTGCCCTGATCCTCGGCGCCACAGCGCTTTCGGGCTGTGTCCCCGTCGCCATCGGCGCAGTCGGAGCCGTCGCCGCAGACTCAATCGCTGAAGATCGCGGCAACGACCTGTTTTAAGGCCAAGCCCTTACAATAAAATAGCCAGCACCACAGCCAGCCCGGTCAGCCCAAGCATCACCGAAGACGCCAGCTTCAGCTTCAAGATATCGCGCGCCAGAACGCCCGCGCCATAAGTCGTCGCTTTAAAGTCATCGGTCATGTCAGATTTCAGGGCGTGAATGTCATCAAGCGCCGATCCGCCCGCCAATACACCATAGGCGGTCACCGTCAGCGTCAGCACCATAAGCGGCGCGGAGTAATCACCCGGTCCGAAATGAAGCGCCGCTCCGATCACCGCGAAAGCAAATATGACAGTACGCATAATACCGGAATACTCAGCAGTGCGTGCGTGAACGATCGTCTGGCGAAGCTCTGGTGACATGGCAAACATCCCCTTCCTGTTTTGAGGGGACTGTGCGGAGTTTTCCCGCCGCTGTAGTGTTAGCGTTGCTTGGCGGCCTTAGGCGTCAGGCATCCGTGCTGCGATTGCGACGCAGCGTGCGCACCATCAGCTTATACAACAAAATTACGCCCGAGGTGTAACCAAGGACCAAAACCGCCCATCCGGCGGTCGTAAGGCTCATAACAACTTCCATAATATCATCCCTAAAAACGATGTTCGGAGATTGTGTGGCCGAGGATTGTGGTCAGGATTTGACGGAAGTGTGGGGAGAATGGGGTTGGTTCTATTCTCCGCTCACACCACGCACGCTTAGCTCTCGTCGCTCCGTTTTTTCAGAGTGCGCGACACCACAAGATATAATAGTGCAACGCCACACAGAACGCCCGCTACCGCGATGCCAGAGCTGGTCGAAAAGGTATTCATAAGAGCAGTCATATCAAGATCTCTTTCATGTCAGGTCTGGTAATCCCTAACGCGAGACTGTGGCGGGAATGTGGTGTGAGACGAATGCACGCCGCCGCGGCCCTCTGCGAAAGGGCCCCGACGCATGTACCATTGCGACGCCCAGGCCTCTATTTCACCCGCGTCTGGATTTCCTTCGCAATGTACCAAGAAAGAGGGAGCGCGGCGAGAAAGCCAACGGCGCCCGAGATGACAAGCGCCTGGGCCGTGTCAAACCCGAGCGTCAAAGCCGCAATACTAGCGGACCCAGCAAGTGTGGTGCCGACGAAGATATGAATGGCGAGCGTAAGAAAGAGCATTCGGGCCGCCATAGGATGGGGTATCGGGAGAGTTCCTGAGTTTGAGAGGTAGGGCCTTGATGCATGCCAGGTTTGGGTTGTCTTTGGGCGGATACCTAGTGGCTGGCACCCGACCCTTAAGCGCGGCTCAGGCGAGTTGGGTGAACTCACAAAACGCTTGCTTTCCATCGGGATAACTAAGCGTCGGGACGTTCGATCACGTCATGAACAGTCACTATCGCGTATGGCACGGCCCTATTTCCCGAATATTAAGCCTAACCATCTACATTTAACCCGTTTTAGTAGATATTTTCGTCGTATCCTGCGATCCCATGTTTGATACGTGGCAAAGCGAGTTCGGCACCATAAGTGATGGCCGGCGATTTTTCCGATACCAGATGTATCAGAACTCTTTCGCCTGACCTCCCAAGCCATTTCTTTTGGTGGAAGGGGCGTAAATTCCAGATTGCTCCTCAGCACTTCTTGGCGTCAACTGGCTGTCTTCGAAAATAGGCTAAGGATAATTGTATGCCCGGATGGGTCACGCTTGATTGCAATGGCACACCGCATTGCCGTCATGAAAACGGCTTCGCTTGCTATGCCGGCAAATTTTATCTGTTTGGGGGAAGACGGATCCAACCGGTGGATATCTTCGATCCCGAAACCAACACCTGGACACATGGCGCGCCGCCACCGATCGAAATTCATCACTTTCAGCCAGTAATCGTGGGTCATCAAATTTGGCTCCTAGGCACAATGACAGGGTTGTTTCCGCGGGAAACACCTCTGGAGACCGTTTACATCTATGACCCCGAGGCCGATCGCTGGCTAGAGGGGCCTGAAATACCACAGGCGCGACGGCGCGGTGCATCGGGCTGTGCCCTGCATAGTGATGGCTGGATTTATGTCGTAGGTGGCATTGTGGACGGGCATCACGCAGACACCCAAGCCTGGTTTGACCGGATTAATCCCGAGACCGGCGAGTGGCAAATCTTGCCAGACGCGCCCAAAAAGCGCGACCATGCGCCCTGCGCGATTGTCGGCGACAATCTTTTTTTCTTCGGAGGGCGCGAGACAGGCCGCCACAACGGTACGGATTACAACGCACTGTTTTTTGCTACGATCGGGGATGTTGATGTGTTCAATTTCGCCACAAAGGAATAGTCAGTCCATGCCGAGCAATTGCCTGTGCAGACTGCAGCAGGCTTAACCGGCGTCTTAAACGGAAAGATCCATTACGTGGGCGGCGAAGCGGGCCGGATGGAAGCCTTTACTGAGATGCAAATCTTTGAGCCAACAGCGGGTAAATGGTCGATGGGAGCGCCGCTCAATCGCGCGCGACATGGCACCAATTGCTGCGTGCATGATGGAAAATTATGGATCGCGGCAGGCAGCGGCGCTAGGGGCGGTGAACCTGAACTAACGAGCATCGAAGTCATTGCGATTGGGTGAGTGGCAGGCCCTGACCAAAAGAGGCTCCAAGCCGACATCCTGCACACCATTTTCGGGTAGTCTTAATTGACTGGTCAAAGTAGAATGATGTCGGGCGAGCCTTGAGGTATCTCTAAGGGCTGTGTTTAGTCATATGCGGACCCTATGAAGACGCCCCGCTCCGGCAAAACCGGTTTTCAAAAACAAAGACAACAATTTGAAGAGTCAAAGACATGCGCCAAGACTTCGCGAGCTATCCCAGTCTTTCGGGAAAAACAGTGTTCATTTCTGGCGGTGCCTCTGGGATTGGGGCAGAAATAGTTGCGGCCTTCGCTTCGCAAGGAAGCCGGGTTGGCTTCCTGGATATAGACCAAAAGGCCAGCGCCGCGCTTACGGACGCAACCCCCGGCGATATCACTTACGAGATATGCGATCTCAAGGATGTTGATGCGCTGCGCTCCGGCCTCGGCAATCTTAAATCGCGGATCGGCCCTGCTTCCGTCCTTATCAACAACGCCGCCCGTGACGATCGCCATGACTGGGCTGATGTGACGCCCGACATTTGGGACGAGCGGATGCATACCAACCTTCGGCACATGTTCTTTTCGATTCAGGCGGTGGCGCCCGATATGATAGCAGCCGGCGGCGGTTCAATCATCAACATGGGTTCAAATTCCTGGTGGGAGGCCGGTGGCGGGTTTCCTGCATATGCGACTGCCAAAGCTGCGGTCCACGGGCTGACCCGCACAATGGCGCGCGATCTGGGCCAACACCGTATCCGCGTGAATACCGTGGTCCCTGGTTGGATCATGACCGAGCGTCAAAAGACACTCTGGGCGACACCGGAAGCGCTGGAAAAACATCAAGACCGTCAATGTCTGCCCGACCTGATCGATCCGGTCTACGTTGCCCGCATGGTGCTCTTTCTTGCATCGGCCGATGCTGCAATGTGCTCTGCAAACAACTACATGGTCGAGGCTGGATCAATCTGAACACCCGCTATTGGCGAAAGTCTCAACGGATCAACGCAACACTTTAGTCTTTTAGGAAAGATGGAGCGTAGACCAAGGCCTATCCTCGCCAGCCATCTGCGGTTTGAGCGCAGTCTGGACGTTGCAAAAGAACTTCTGAACCAGTCCAGCGCGTCGCGTCGCGTGCTCTAGCCATCCATCTTCAGCGCATTGATAAATGCTTCCTGCGGGATCTCCACTTTTCCGAATTGCCGCATCTTCTTCTTATCAGCCTTCTGCTTATCCAGCAGCTTCCGCTTACGCGATGCATCGCCACCGTAACACTTCGCCGTTACGTCTTTGCGCATCGCTGAAAGCGTTTCGCGGGCAATCACCCGGCCACCAATCGCCGCCTGGATTGGGATTTTGAACATGTGGCGGGGGATCAGCTCTTTCAACTTTTCCACCATCGCCCGGCCCCGCATATCCGCCCGGTCCCGGTGCACCATCATCGAAAGCGCATCCACAGGCTCGTCGTTCACAAGGATCGACATCTTCACCAAAGCGTCCTCGGTATAGCCAAGCATCTGGTAGTCAAACGACGCATAGCCCTTCGTCACAGACTTCAGCCGGTCATAGAAATCAAACACCACCTCGTTGAGCGGCAGATCATACACCACCATCGCACGGCTGCCCGCATAGGTCAGATCCATCTGAACCCCGCGCCGATCCTGACACAGCTTCAGAATGTCCCCAAGGTATTCGTCCGGCACCAAAATCGTCGCCTTAATGCGAGGCTCCTCGATGTGCTCAACGTAGGTCATATCCGGCATATCGGCAGGGTTATGCAGCTCAACCATCGTGCCGTCGCGCATGAAGACGTTGTAAATCACGCTTGGCGCCGTGGTGATCAGATCAATGTCATACTCCCGCTCGATCCGGTCGCGGATCACCTCAAGGTGCAAAAGTCCCAGGAATCCGCACCGAAAGCCAAAGCCAAGAGCCGCAGACGTTTCCATCTCAAACGTGAACGACGCGTCATTCAGCGCAAGCTTATCAATCGCGTCGCGCAGGTCCTCGAAGTCGTTCGTATCCACCGGGAACAACCCACAGAACACCACCGGCACCGACGGCGCAAAGCCCGGCAAAGCCTCGGCCGTTGGCTTTTTCTCGTGGGTGATCGTATCGCCAACCTTGGTGTCGCGCACCTGCTTGATCGACGCGGTGAAAATCCCGATCTCGCCCGGTCCAAGCTCTGCGATGTCAACCATCTGCGGCTTCAGCACCGACAGCTTGTCGATCCCGTATTTCGCGCCGGTCTGCATCATCTTGATCTGATCGCCTTTGCGGACCAATCCGTCAATCACCCGGATCATCACCACAACGCCCAGATAGGCGTCATACCAGCTATCGACCAGCATCGCCTTCAAAGGCGCATCGCGGTCGCCCTTCGGGGCCGGAAGCCGCGCCACAATCGCCTCAAGCACTTCCGGGATACCGACGCCCGTCTTTGCCGAGATTTGCACTGCATTCGATGCATCAATCCCGATCACGTCCTCAATCTGCTCCGACACGCGAGCAACATCCGCCGCAGGCAGGTCGATCTTATTGAGAACCGGCACGATCTCGTGGCCTGCATCAATCGCCTGATACACATTCGCCAGCGTCTGCGCCTCGACCCCCTGAGAGGCATCAACCACAAGCAAAGACCCCTCAACCGCCTGCATCGACCGCGACACTTCATAGGCAAAGTCCACGTGCCCCGGCGTGTCGATCAGGTTCAGGATATAGGTGATACCATCCTTCGCCGGATACTCGATCCGCACGGTGTTCGCCTTGATCGTGATCCCACGCTCGCGCTCGATGTCCATGCTATCAAGCATCTGAGCTTTCATATCGCGTTGCGCGACAGTGCCCGTCAGCTGGATAAGCCGGTCCGCCAAAGTGGATTTTCCGTGGTCAATATGGGCCACGATCGAGAAGTTACGGATATGTGCGAGATCGGTCATAACGCTGATATGTAGGGGTTTGATGAGGTTGGCAAGTAGCGGCATTTGGCCCGCCGTCGCCTACGTCACCGTCACCTCTGGAATCGCAAGGTCATTGCTCCCCTCATGGGTGCAGACCGGCGGGTAAAACCTCTGCCGAACCCAGATGTTCTGGCCGCCAAATGCAACGTTTCGCGTATCAAGAAAGCTGTCCATATCAAGCACGTCGATGCACTTTACGCCGCCCACCGGCGCGCTCCAGAACGCCGAGTGGCTGTAGCTCGACACAAAAACACACCCGTGCCATCAGGCGACACCGCCATATTGAACAACCGCCAACAGTCTTGACCGCACGACGTCCCGCCACACAATCGACGTTCGTTCACAGTGTGGATCAGAAACACATCTTTCGACTTCACCAGAAGCACCAGAAGCACCAGAAGCACCAGAAGCACCAGAAGCACCAGAAGCACCAGAAGCATATCGGGATTGGCCGTCGGCGCAATCATCCCAACCTCTTCGTCTTCGGCAAATCCCTATACCAGAGCGGAGGCCTCTCCCGTCTGTACATCGTAGAAAAGGAAAGGCTGCGGTTCGTTCGGTGGACCGCTAGGGGAATAAACATCCCCCTCTCCATCCACGTGAAAAACCTAAGGAACACGCGCCGAATGGCCCTTGCCGTGAAAAATCCCATGCGCAAGTCGTACCGAAGCAGTCCGCCATGCCCCCCAGGTCATCAGGTACAACACGTCTGTAAAGTCAGGCTGCAGCCCCATTCCTTTGACCCCAAGCTGTTGGACCACAACGCCGCTGCCTGGACCGACCTTGCGGGTGCTCGCAATCGAAAACGGCGCGGCCAAACTTACGTCGGGAATTTCTTCGATCCTCGGATCAAGCGCATAACCGTGGGCGCCGCGATCTCTCTTTGGTCGGCCCGACCCCATGGTCGCAAAGTAGATCAGTCCATCTGAAGCCTTTTGCAGGAAAGTGTGGACTTTGTAGTGGCTCTCGCCGTTCCGCCAATTGCCGGCGGCCGTAGAAACCAACTTCAGATCCCCCAAAAGCCGTATCCGGTCTGTACCCGGATCCAGCGCGAATATTGCAACATTTCCCGCAACCTCATCATGGTTAGAAACGGCAATATAAACCTGCCATCGTCCCCTTGCCCCATGCCCGACCATACCGGGGGGAAGCGCAAAACCGGGCAGCAAAGGCCCGACCGCTTGCGTCTCGTCTACCGTGAAATGGATGAGGCGTGCGCTTGGCTCGCCCGAAGCCGCGAGAAATGCGACCTACAACAACCCCAATGGCCCAGACGCCCGATTAACACGCTTACTGACGCCCTAGAAAGCCCACACAATTGCCCGAGAAACCCAGGCAAAGGGCTCAAGTGAACCCCTCCAGCTAAATCCCCCTACGATCCTTTTCTTTCGTGGTCTAACGGCTCAAGTAAACCGGCTCACATAGTTCTCCAACCGTTCCTGTCGTCCGGACTTCGGCCCCGGCGGAACGGCTTGCCCGCGTACCTCACTGTGGATGCTCCCCAAGTCACGTGATGCTAAATCATTGCCGTGCCAACCAGCATAACGCGCGCTCCGTGCGTTTTCGAGACCACCGTCTTCCAACATTGCATGAGCCGCCTTGAAACCACGCGCGCACACATCCATCGCGCCAACATGCGACAGGATCAGATCTTCAGGATCAAGCGACTGGCGCCGCAACTTCGCATCAAAGTTCGTTCCACCTGTCGTGAACCCACCGGCACGCAAAACCTCGTAGTACGCCAGCGCAACCTCACGCGGATTATCAGGAAACTGATCCGTATCCCATCCCGACTGATAGTCATTGCGGTTCATGTCAATCGACCCGAAGATCCCCAAAGCCGACGCCATCGCAAGCTCGTGCTCAAAACTGTGCCCCGCCAAAATCGCATGCCCCTGCTCAAGGTTAACCTGAACTTCCTTTTCCAGCCCGTACTCTTTCAGGAACCCATAAACCGTGGCCACATCGTAATCGTATTGATGCTTTGTCGGCTCCTGCGGCTTTGGTTCAATCAATATTGCGCCCTTAAAACCGATCTTGTGCTTGTATTCGACGACACGGCTTAGAAACGCGCCAGCCTGCGCCCGCTCTTGCGCCAAATCCGTATTCAGCAGCGTCTCATATCCCTCACGACCGCCCCAAAGGACATAATTTTCGCCGCCCAGCGCCTTGGTCGCATCCATGCAGGATTTTACCGTCGCCGCCGAATAGGCATAGATGTCCGGATCCGGGTTCGTCGCCGCCCCAGACATGAAGCGCCTGTTTGAAAACAGGTTCGCCGTCCCCCAAAGAAGCTTTACCCCCGTCGCCTCCATTTTCGCCGCGAAGATGTCCGTGATCTCTTTCAGCCGGTCTTCACTTTCCGCAAAATTCGAACCCTCTGGGCGCACATCAGCATCGTGAAAACAAAAATAGGGTGTGCCGAGTATCTCGAACATCTCGAACGCGACGTCCGCCTTTAACCGCGCGCCCGCCATGTCATCGGAAAACCAGGGTCGCTCGAAAGTTTGCCCACCAAAAGGGTCCCCTCCGGGCCAGGCAAACGAATGCCAGTAAGCCACGGAAAATCGAAGATGATCCTCCATCCGCTTGCCCGCGACCATTTCATCGGCGTCGTAGTGATGAAAACAAAACTCATCGTCTGTCTCCAAATCCGCAAATTTTAGCTTCGAAATACCTTTGAAAAAGTCAGTCATGTCAGTCCCCTAATCGCATCTCGGGCCTCGGTATAGGCACGGTGGCCAGCATCAAACGCCTCAGTGAAGGCTGTATCAGGCTCAATCGTCCGCGCTATTTTTGGTTGGCCGGCAATTTCTGCGCCGGCTCCGGTTGCCGCCATCATGCCCAGCCTTGCAGCCCCAAACGCACCGCCGAAGTCGCGCGCAATTGGCAAATCGATTGGCCTATCAAGCGCTGTCGCTATCGCAGACAGCCAATACGCAGAATTACTCCCACCACCGACGGCAAGCAGCTGTTCGATTTGGGTTCCTGTTGCAGCCAATGCGTCCCGGCAATCGCGAAATGCAAATGCAACGCCCTCAAGGACAGCTCGCGTGGCCGCTTCGGTGTCAGTCGAATGCTCAAGCCCGATAAAGGCGCCACGTATGGCCGCGTCATTCAGGGGCGTGCGTTCACCGCCAAGGTAGGGCAGGAACCGGGTTTTCCCCGGAGGTTTCAGCGCCCCAAGCCCGCTTGTCAGATCAGCGCTCGATTTTCCGGTCAGGCCCGCAAACCAATTCAGCGCATCTGTGGCAGCAAGGATTACACCCATCTGATGCCATGTATCCGGCAATGCGTGACAGAATGTATGCACAGCCGTCGCCGGGTCAGGCTGATATCGGTCGTTGGCCGCGAACAAGACCCCAGATGTGCCGAGCGAGACAAACGCCTGCCCAGCCTTCACGACCCCAACACCAATTGCGGATGCGGCATTATCTCCACCGCCGCCTGCAACGACGACACCTTTTGGCAGCCCCCATCGCATCGCCAGTTCATCACGCAGTGTGCCAGACACCTGAGACCCTTCGACAAGGCGTGGCATGTGATCGCGCGACATTTCAGTCGCCGCAAGCAATGCGTCAGACCAATCACGCTTTCCTGTATCCAACCAGCTCGTCCCGGCCGCATCCGACATCTCAGCCACATGCTCGCCCGTCAGCCAAAGTCGCAGATAGTCCTTAGGCAATAGAACCTTCCGCATTTTTGCAAAAATTGAGGCTTCGTGCTCCCTCACCCAATCAACTTTGGGGGCCGTGAAGCCCGGGAACACAATATTCCCAGTGATGGCCCTAAACTGAGGATCGCTGTCAAGCCGGGCAGCTTCGATATGGCTGCGGGTGTCATTCCACAAAATACAGGGTCGCAACACCTGATCAGCACCATCCAACAACGTCGCGCCGTGCATGTGGCCCGATAGCCCGATGCCTCTAACCGCACCAAGCCTGCCCCCTTCAGCGAGTGCCCCCAATACAGCTTCGCAGGCCCCAAGCCAGTCGGAAGGGGCCTGTTCGCTCCAGCCGCTATGGAGACGAGATGTATTCAGCGGCGCGCTTGCTTCAGCCAGGATCTCCTGATCATCGTCAATCAGGATCCCCTTCAGGCCAGAGGTTCCCAGATCTAGTCCGACGTACATTTAGGCAGCCTTTGCTGACGGCTTCCCAAGAATGATCATGCCAAGGATTTCCTCGTCAGTGACCTCGTCGACGTTGACGGTGCCGACCAATTTGCCGTTCTTCATAACTGACGCACGATCGCAAAGTTTCATCACATTGTGAATGTCATGCTCGATCAGGAAAATACCAAGCCCCTGCTTTTTCAGCTCTTCAATCAGCTCGGCCACCATTTGCGTCTCCTGTGGACCAAGTGCCGCCGTAGGCTCGTCCATGATCAAGATTTTGGCATTGAAATAAACCGCTCGAGCAATCGCAACTGATTGCCGTTGCCCACCAGAAAGCGCGGAGACCGGCACATTGAACTTTTGAAAGTTCGGATTGAGGCGATGCATGATCTTACGGGTCTCGGCCTCCATCTTGGACTCGTCCACGAACCCCATTGAATTGACCAGTTCACGCCCAAGAAACAGGTTTGATGCCGCATCAAGGTTATCGGCTAACGCGAGGGTCTGATAGATCGTCTCGATGTTTTGTGCACGTGCGTCTCGCGGGTTTTTAATCTCAACCTTTTCGCCGTTGATAAAAACTTCGCCAGCATCGGCCTGATAGGCGCCTGAAAGGCACTTGATCAGGGTCGATTTTCCAGCCCCGTTGTGGCCCAGAAGGCCCACAACTTCACCGGCATGTAGATCGACGGTTACGTGGTCCACGGCTTTGATGCCGCCGAAAGAGATCGAAAAATTGCGCATTTCGACCAAAGGTGTTCCTGTATTGCTCATGGTGTTCCCCTTCACTTCGATTTGCTGCGATAAAGATTGTCGAGGTAGACGGCAAAAACCAGAACCATACCTACAACGATCTGCTGGATTGCAGTGTCAAACCCAATCAAGACCATGCCGGACTGCAAACTCTGCATCACCAGCGCGCCAAGAATGGCTCCGTAGATCGTTCCAACCCCGCCCGCCAACGACGTGCCGCCAATGACCGCTGCCGCAATCACATAAAGCTCGTCTAGCAGACCGAGTGCATTGGTCGCGGAATTCAGTCGCGCTGAGGCAACGACACCGGCCAGGCCGGCCAGCATCCCCATCAGTGCGAAAATCTTAAGGACCATCCAGCGGGTGTTGATCCCGGCCAGTGCTGCCGCCTCGGGATTGCCCCCGATGGCAAAAACGTAGCGCCCAAACCGCGTACGCGTCATCAGGATTGTCATCAGGATACCAACGACGATCAAGATCAATACCGGAATTGCAAAGCCGTGGCTGATGAACATGCCCTCTGCCGGAACTTCGATGTTATTCTTTGCCGCATATTGCTTGATGATGCCTCTCGGCCAGGGATAAGCGTTCACCAAAAGAACCGCGCCGAGGATCACGCCACACCCAAGCGCCCCAAGAAACGTTTCAGCCCACATTGGCCGCAGCTTGAAATCATGGTGGCGTCGGTTTTTTCGACCTGAGTAAAGCAACCACATCACACCCGCACACGCGAGAATTCCAACGATCCAGCTGCCTGTCGCTCCGATGGCTCCGTAGGGTCCGCCACCAAGAAGGGCGAAGGTCGGATCAACCGGGGATATCGTCTTACCACCAGCCGCCAAAAATGCGCTGCCGCGCCAGATCAGCAAACCACCAAGCGTGACGATAAAGGCCGGGATGCCGCGATAGGCAATCAACCAGCCGTGAAACGCTCCGATACAGGCCCCCAGCGTCATCCCAACAATCACTGTGACAATCCAGATTGCACCGTGACCAAGGCCTAAGTACTGAGGCAGAATTTCGACCTGCAAAATCCCCATAACCATCGCCGTCACACCGACAAGCGCGCCGACCGACAGATCAATGTTCCGCGTCACAATCACAAGAACCATGCCAGTCGCCATAATCCCAATAGAAGATGTCTGGACTGACAAATTCCACAAGTTTCGCGGTGTCAGAAAGAACCCCTCCCCATTCACAAGGACTCCATAAAAATGAAACCCAAACCAGATCAGCATCAGCGCACCGATCATGCCAAGAAGGCGGGTGTCAATTTCAGTGCCGCGCAGGAATCGGGCGATCGGACTTAGGTTCTGATCTTCGCTAGGGGTGTCGGAGGTGGTGGGCGGTGCGTCAGCCATAATCTATCCAGCCTGAGTTGTTGATTGTGTGGGGCTTGGCGCTGTGAAGAGCCGGAAGCCAAAGGAAACCTTGGTTCGCGCTGCAACAAGCAACTAAGTGATCGGAAAATCCCCGGCGTCAGCGCGATTGCTGACGCCGGAAATCGTCAAGCGATTATTCGCAAGCAGCAACGCCTGCTATTGCGCCTGCACATGCCGCCTCTTTCGAGATGTGGCCCGCATCGATTGCAACATTCAGTGTTTCGCGTGTGATTGGTGTCGGTGAAAGCAGGATAGCGTTCATTTCAACGCCGTTTGCTCCACCATCAAAAATCGACGCGCCTTCGATTGCACCCATGTCGGTACCTGCCGCAAGGGCCGCTGCGATTTCACCGGCTGCTTTACCCAGTTGACGCGCATCTTTCCAAACCGAAACGGTTTGCGTTCCACGCGCAACACGGTTGATCGCGGCATGGTCGCCATCTTGGCCACCCACTGGGATCACAAGACCCTGCGCCGCCAAAGCAGCCACAACACCACCAGCCATGCCGTCATTTTCAGACAGTACAGCATCAACGTTGTTGTTGTTTGCAGTCAGGATTTGCTCCATGTTTTTCTGAGCATTTTCTGGCTTCCAACCGTCGGAGAATGCTTCGCCAACGATTTTGATTTTGCCAGATGCAACGTCGTCACCGATGACTTCCATCATGCCTTCCAGCAGGAATGCTGCGTTTGGATCACCAGGATCGCCTTTGATGATCGCGTAATTACCGCCACCCTGAACGCCAACCACGGTTTCAGCGATGATGCTGCCCACGCCTTTGTTGTCAAATGTCAGGTAAAATGTGCGCGCATCTTCGATCAGACGGTCATAGCCAATAACCGGGATGCCTTCGTTTGCAGCTTTTTCGATTGCTGGGCCGATGGCGTCTTTGTCCCAAGCGTTGATGATAAGTGCATCAGCGCCTTGTGTGATCAGCGCTTCGATGTCTGTCAGCTGCTTTGCTGAAGACGACTGCGCGTCAGCCGAAATATATGTATCACCTGCGGCTTCGATCGCTGCGACCATAGCCGCTTCGTCGATTTTCCAGCGCTCTTCCTGAAAGCTGGCCCAGGAAACACCGATTTTTTTGCCCTCAGCGATGGCCGCTGAAGAAAATCCAGTGGCGGCGATAATCGCCAACAGAATTGCATTACGCATATTGTATCCTCCCAAATTTTTTTACCCCAACGCGGGGTGCTCGGCGGTATCCGCCGGAACAGTGGGATTTTGACACATTAAATTCATCTGTCAAATTTAATTTTGCCTTTGAGACAAAAAATGGCTAGTTTTTTGTCGATCTGGGGTTAGCATGCACGAATGGACTCCGAAAAGGCAACCAATTGGATCCAATTTAATTCAGAAGGTAAATTAATTGACTTTGGTTGAAAACTTAGACGCCAACCAGGCAGAATCGCTGGGATGTGGCCCGCTTCGCCCGCCGGGTGGAGTGAATGTCCGTTCGTTGCGTCAACAGATATTTGAATACGTGCGCGCCACAGGGCTAATTGCCCGCGTAGATGTGGCTAAAGACCTTGCAATAAGCCCCGGATCAGTAACCGCATTGACCGCCGAACTGATAGGCGAAGGGTTCATTCAGGAATCCACTGCCCCCCGACGCGACGCCGACAGCAGCCGGGGACGCCCGCCCGTCGCACTTGGTGTGCGCCCAGAGGCCGGGTACGTTGCCGGGATCAAGCTCTCCGATCAGGCCCATGCTGCCGTCATATTGGATTTTGCAGGCAACCGCGTTGCAGATGCGGTCATGCCCAGAAAAATCGTGCATCAAAGCTTCGCCCAAACCGTAGATGCCTCAGAAGCAGTGTTGATGAATGCACTGGAGCGATCCGGGCTAAGCCTGACTGATCTGAATTACGTAGGCCTTGGCATGCCCGGCGTGGTCGATAACCAAACCGGTATCGTCCTGTGGTCACCGCTTGTGTCAGAAAGAGACTTTCCAATGCAGGCCGCCCTTCAGGAACGCATCGGCCGACCAGTTGCAATTGATAACGACGCCAATCTGGTGACTCTCGCCGAAATGTGGTTCGGCGCGGGCCGGGCCCTTTCTGACTTCGTGGTTGTTACTATTGAACACGGCATCGGTATGGGGCTGGTTTTGAACCACCGCCTCTATCGCGGCTCACAGGGGCTGGGAACGGAAATCGGCCATACCAAAGTGCAGTTGGACGGCGCGCTGTGCCGTTGCGGGCAACGCGGCTGCCTGGAGGCTTACGTGGCTGACTACGCGTTGGTACGCGAGGCTTCGACCGCGCTGAATTGGGATCGCCAGCGCGCGACTGAACCGCATATTATACTGGAAAGCCTTTATGATCATGCAAAGGCCGGAAATATCGCGGCGCAAACGATCTTTCACCGCGCAGGGCGCTATCTGGCGCTGGGTCTGGCCAATATAGTGAACCTGTTTGACCCCTCGCTCATCTTGCTGTCTGGCGAGAGGATGCAATACGACTACCTATATGCTGAAGAGGTATTGAACGAAATGGCAAATCTGACTCTGCTGTCAGGGCGCAAACCGCCAAAAGTCGAGATCCACGCCTGGGGCGATTTGCTATGGGCGCAAGGGGCCGCCGCGTTGGCGCTACAAGTCGCGACGGATGTCGCGATGGCCAGAAGCGGCGGATGATACGGAGCCTGGCAATATTGGCGGCGGCGTTTCCGATGCTGTTGAACGCCGGCGAACCGCGCTTCCTTGATCAGTCCGCCACTCTGCCCGGCACACATATTTATGGCGGCGACTGGGAGTTTTATGTCGGTGGCGGTACGGCGGTTTTCGATTGCAATGGCGACGACCGTCCCGATATTTTCGCGGCTGGTGGTCAGAACCCGGCATCACTGTGGGTCAATCAGATCGGACTTGACGGGTGGGCATTTTCACGCGGTCCGATCGAACCGATTACGGGCGTTAGCGGGGCCTACCCCTTGGACGTAGACGGCGACGGGATCATCGATCTCATGCTGCTGCGCGTCGGCGAAAACCGACTGTTGCGTGGGACGGGCGATTGCCGGTTTGAAGACTTCGACAGCGCGCTTGAATTCACCTCAGATAACCGCTGGTCCACCGCGTTTTCGGCCACTTGGGAGGGCGGCAACCAACTGCCCACCATGGCCATCGGCAACTATGTCGACCGATCTGATCCCGAGGGACCGTTTGAAGCCTGTGACGAGAATCAGCTCTACCGCCCCAATGGCAAAACCTACATGCCCGCCAAGCCCCTAACGCCCGGTTATTGCGCCCTGTCGATGCTATTTTCGGATTGGCAAGGTTCAGGTCAGGCCGGTCTGCGTGTCTCCAATGACCGCCACTATTACGTGCGCGGCGGCTCAGAACAGATGTGGGATATCGAACAGCTTCGCCTGCTCGGTCCAGAAGATGGCTGGACCCTCATCTCAATCTGGGGAATGGGCATAGCCAGTCAGGACATCACAGGCGATCGACGTCCTGACGTCGTGCTGACATCTATGGGCGATCAATTGATGCAGATCGCCACACCGGATGGGTATCAGGCCGCGCCGTTTGGCATTGGGACCTATGCGCATCGCCCGTTCATTGGTGATGATGGACGCCCGTCAACGGGATGGCACGCTGAATTCGGTGACGTGGACAACGACGGGCTGGCAGATTTATTCATCGCCAAAGGCAATGTCGATCAAATGCCGGGAAGTGCGATGAAAGACCCCAACAACCTGCTGATGCAATCCGCTGATGGCACCTTTCGGGAAGTAGCCGATGTGGCAGGCGTTGCAACCCTGGAACGCTCGCGCGGCGCCGCGCTGGCTGATTTTGATCGCGATGGACTACTTGACCTGGTGGTCGTGAACCGCCGAGCACCAATAGAACTTTACCGCAATGTCAGCGCTGCGACTGGTAATTGGGTGGGTGTGACACTGCACCAGAAGGCGGTGAATGGATTTGCAATCGGCAGCTGGATCGAATTGCGAAAGACCAATGAAACGATTGTAGTGAAAGAACTCACGATCGGCGGTGGTCATGCGGGCGGACAACTCGGGCCAGTACATTTCGGTTTGGGAAAAGCCGACGCGGCAGAAATTCGTGTAATCTGGCCCGATGGTGTAGCGTCCGATTGGGTGGATATCCCCGGCAATCAGTATCTGGATGTATGGCGCGACGGCACCAAATTGTCGCTCAGCGACAACTAGCGATCAATTGATAGCCCGCTTGGCACCGATTGAGGAATACCCAGACGACCCGCCACCGCCACCCCATCCGTCAGGTTTTGCAAGAACGCCAATATCTTCGCCAGATCCACATCTGACAGCGAAACAGGCTGCGTTGTAACGGCCTGCGAGATGGCCGCAACTTCGATTGGATCATCCAGTGCAATCCAATCGGCAGCCCCAGCGAGGTCGATCAAGTCAACCTGAGCACGGTCATAGTCTTCAAGCGCGCGTGCAGGCGCGACGTGCGACGCCAAAAACGCAACCAGACTTGCATAGGCACCATCGTGACCATACGGCCCCGTCGCCGTTACGTTCCTCAGACTTGGGGTGCGAAATGCGTATGCATCCTCTGCGCGCCCGGTGACCCGCCTACGCCCCTCGTCACTTGCGCCAGCTTCAAATCTTGCCGCCTTGCCGGGACCGATTTGCGGCACGCCCATTGCGTGAAAATCGTGATCCGTCTGGAATGGCCCGGAGTGACATGTGGAACAGCCACCGTCGCCATAAAACAGCATCATCCCGTCCAGCGCATCCCCATTCAATGGCTCTTCGCCGCGCAAGTGCTGATCAAACCTACTGTCATCAGAACGCCATTCAAACGCAACGAACGCCGCTATGGCGTTAGAAATATCTGTAAATGCAATCTCACGCCCCGCAGCAATCTCGGGGTAAACCGAGCCAAAATTTTCATCGTAGGCTGGAATATCCGAAACCCGTTTCGCGATGATATCCCATGCCCCACCCGGTCCAGTGATGATGCCACGGCGCACCGCTTTGGAGACATCATTTTCACTATAGTGCCCAGCCATTTCGTCGCCGCTCAGCACCGGAAACATGGTTTGCGCAGACAACACCGATGCGAACCCCGTCATCATATCTTCGTCCAGCGGCGTGCGCAGGCCAGAAGGGCGGGTTGCATCAACTTCAATCCGGCCATCGTGAAACAGGGTGGTAAACTCGCGCGCGCCCAAATTGAATAATGCCGGCGCGTTACGGGGAATGCGCTGTTCGGGCATGTTTGACGGATCAGGTTTGCGATCCGGGCCCAGACCAATACCACCCTCACCCAAAGCGAGCGCCACGCCATCGCCGGTGGCGAAGCGCGGATGATGACAGGTCGCGCAGGATATATTGCGGTTACCCGACAGGACCGGATCCCAGAACAAGAGCTGGCCGAGTTTTGCTTCTGCCATGTTGATGGGGGAATAGTCATCATCGCGGACGGGCTGCGGAATTTCCCCAAGAGCAGGTAACGCAAACAGCAATGCAAAGGCGACACTAAAGAATTTCAGTTTTCCCATGCAGCTGTTATTGTGCGAACTCGCTCCCCCATACAAACGGAAAATCGCGGCCTTGGGTTCTACGATGCCCGCTTTCAAAGATTGATCTGCTCCTGGTCAGTATGCAAATCCAACAGTCCAGCGTTCATGTCGCCTCACTGCAGAACCCACACAGCCGTCACCGCGCATCAAGCACAACCTAAATCAGTCGAGCTCTGTCCAGGGCCATGGCTTCACCTGACTTGCGGCGGTTTGGAACCGCGCGGCCTTGGCAATCCAGATACCAAGGTCGGTGCCAAACTCGGCAATCCGCTCGTTTGGCTCTTTGTTGTTAATCAACATGACCACGAACTGCACCACCGTCATAAATCCAAGCACAGTCTGCGCAATTGAAATCATGATGGCAATTATGATCATATAGACCAGTCGCAGGAACAAGTTGTCCTCTTCCTTCGGCTCAATCTGCTCGCCGCTCAAACGGCCCTCGATTTTATCGTCGTCTGAATTCGCCATATCGCACCTTCGTCCTGATGTTGGCCCAAGCATAGAACCTTTCCGTGGCAAAGGTCGACACCCCTGCAGGGCACAATCGTTCATCTCTCTTAACGGACGCACCATATCTCGTCGTCCGACCGCCGCACACCACACCGTGCACCGACGCGAAACCGACGCGCCAATTCACCACAAAACCTCTGGATTTCATGCGTTAACCCTTGCGTTTTCGTGGCGAAGCACCCCCCGCAACCGCACGTTGCTAAAATTCATTACACCGTCGTAACTTCATGCTAGCGTTCCGTCTATGTTGAAGAAAGAATCCCTCGCGATCGACGCCATCCACGTACCTGTAAAGCGTGCAAAAACCCTCGACCCCGAAAAGGTCGAGACCATCGCTAACGACATCCTTGAGAACGGTCAGATGACTGCAATTCGGGTCAGAAAAGACGGCGAACGCTTCGTCCTGATCGAAGGGTATCACCGTCTCGAAGCCCTGCGCGCCCTGGGCGAAGACACCGTAGACGCCTACATCGTCCACGCCCGCCTGCACTGATACAAGCCAACGATATGAGCAGCGCCCAAACAGACGAACACGGACAAGCACGGGACCGGCGCGGTGAATGGCGCCCCAAAAAACCTGCCGGCTTCATGCCGTTGCTTGACTGGCCGCAAAGGCCCGCCGCCGTTGCCAAATGGTTCTTCGGCGTTCCCGGCTTCTTCGCGCCTTGGTACGCCATCTACGTGGCTCTGACCTGCCTCGCCTATTTCGTGTTCACTCCAGAATTAACGCGGATGGAGACGCTCGCGCTGGAGTGGGTACTTCTGATATTGCTGCGAAATATCGCCCTGATAACGATCTTCACCGGCGGCTTACACCTTTGGCTCTACCGGGTCCGCGGGCAGGGGCGAAAGACCAAGTACAACGGCAACTGGATGGCCAAAAACGACCGCCGCTTCCTGTTCCACAACCAGGTCTTCGACAACGTAGTCTGGAGCATGATCGGCACGCTTGTCTGGTCGCTCTATGAAATCGGCCTCTGGTGGGGCTACGCCAACGGCGTTCTGCCCTACAGCGCCAACCCGGTCTGGTTCGTGCTGTGGATGATCCTTATGCCATTCTGGCGGAACTTCCATTTTTACTGGATCCACCGCCTGATCCACTGGCCACCGCTTTACCGGACCATCCATTATCTGCATCACAAGAACGTCAACGTCGGACCCTGGTCAGGGATGGCGATGCATCCAATCGAACACATCCTTTATTTCAGCTGCATGCTGATCCATCTTGTCGTGCCGTCTCACCCGCTGCACATGATGTTCAACGGCCTCACCACAGCACTTGGCCCCGGTGTCAGTCATTCCGGTTTTGACGAGCTTGTCTTCGGGGATGAGACTGCCCTGAAGAAAGAAAAGCTGATGCACTATCTCCACCACCGTTACCACACGGTCAACTTCGGCGAGAGCGCGGTCCCGCTGGACAAATGGTTCGGCAGTTTCCACGATGGCACCCCAGAAGCCGACTCGCACTTCCGCACCCGCAGAAGCCACGACCGCGCGTAGCGCAACTCCGTCGTTTGGAATGCGCTGGCCGCCTTCAAAGACGGCCAGCCCCTGACCCGGGACTAAGGCCTAGACTCCCAAACACCAACGCATGATTGCCTTTTGCGCATGAAGCCGATTCTCGGCTTCATCGAAGATCACGGAATGTGGGCCATCCATCACGGCACTTGTGACTTCATCGTCGCGATGCGCGGGCAAGCAATGCATGAACAACGCATCGCTTTTGGCGTGCGACATCAGCGCTTCGTTGACCTGGTAGGGTCGCAATTGGTTATGCCGGCGTTCTTTTGTGGTCTGACTGTCATGCATCGACACCCAAGTGTCCGTCACAACCAGATCGGCGCCGGCCACCGCCGCGACCGGGTCGCGCACGATTTCAACACTCACACCTTGCGAGCGTGCTAGCGCGAGGAATTCAGGCTCCGGATCAAGCGTCGGCGGCCCGGTAAACGTCAGATCAAACCCAAACTGCCCAGCCGCGTGGGCAAGGCTTGCGCTCACATTGTTGCCATCTCCGACCCAAGTGACTTTCCGACCCTTTATCGGCCCGCGATGTTCTTCAAATGTAAGGACATCCGCCATGATCTGGCACGGATGGGTACGGTTCGTTAAACCGTTGATAACCGGGACGTTGGCATGTTCGGCAAGCTCCAAAAGGGCTTCTTCTTCAAACGTCCGGATCATAATCAAATCGACATATCGGCTCAGAACGCGCGCGGTATCGGCAATCGTCTCGCCACTGCCTAGTTGCATTTCCTTACCCGACAGAACCAATACGTCGCCGCCCATCTGGCGCACACCAACGTCAAACGAAACACGCGTCCGCGTCGACGGTTTTTCGAATATCAAGGCCACTATCCGGCCATCCAGGGCAAGATCGTCGTCTTTCGCCCCGCGCGTGCGGCCAACGCGTGCAGACTTCATATCGGCCGCTGATGTCAGAATAGAACGCAGCGCGACCGGGTCGGTTTTGTGGATATCTAGGAAATGGGTCATGTCAGTGTCACTTTCGATGCCGGGATTGGGGGCTGTGTCCCGCTCGCTTTGCGCGCTCCCCGGAGTATTTTTGCCAAAAAGAAATCAGAGGCTCACCGCCGCCTGATCAAGCCGACGCACGGCCTCGGAAATCTCCTCATCGCTGATATTCAAAGGTGGCAGGATGCGCACTACGTTGTCCGCCGCAGGGACAGTCAGAAGAAGCGCGTCATATCCGGCCTTCACAACATCAGCGTTAAGAGCCCTGCACTTCAGGCCCAGCATCAATCCAGTTCCCCGCACGCTTTCAAAGACATCCGGATGGCTTGCCACCAGCCCCTCAAGACCTTGCCGCAAAGCGCCCGCCTTACGGCTGACCTCAGTAAGAAAATCGTCGGTTGCCACGATCTTCATCACGGCATTGCCAACCGCCATCGCCAAAGGATTACCGCCATAGGTCGTTCCGTGACTGCCCGCCGTCATGCCGACTGCCGCAGCTTCCGTCGCAAGAACCGCTCCAAGAGGGAAGCCACCGCCAATGCCCTTGGCAACCATCATGATGTCCGGCGTGATCCCGGACCATTCATGGGCAAATAGCTTTCCCGTGCGCCCGACACCGCACTGGACCTCGTCAAAGATAAGCAAGGCGCCGACCTCATCGCAAGCATCACGCAGTCCCTTAAGGCACTGATCCGGGACTGGAATAATTCCACCCTCGCCTTGAATCGGCTCGATCATAACGGCCGCTGTCTTGTCTGACAAAGCCGCCGCCAACGCTTCGTGATCGGCGAACGCCACATGCGTAAAGCCCGGCAAAAGCGGGCCGAACCCCAGGGTCATTTTGTCCGACCCAGCCGCGGCAATGCCTGCAGATGACCGGCCGTGAAACGAGCCGGTGAACGCAATGATCTCCGAGCGATCCTCGCCCTTCTCATACCAGTATTTACGCGCCATCTTCACTGCAAGCTCACAAGCTTCGGTTCCCGAGTTCGTGAAAAACGCCGTGTCCGCAAAGGTCGCATCGACAAGCCTGTCCGCCAATTCCTGTTGTCCAGGAATACCGTACAGGTTCGACGTATGCCAAAGCTTGCCCGCCTGTTCAGTCAGTGCGTCCACAAGAGCGGGGTTCGCATGCCCCAGCACGTTCACCGCAATCCCCGCCCCAAAGTCGAGGTATCGGCGCCCGTCTTCCTCGATCAGCCAAGCGCCTTCCCCGGCCACAAAAGACATGGGCGCGCGGTTATAGGTGGGCAGGATCGATGGGATCATCGGACTAAACCTTTTTTCAGAAGCCTGAGACGTGCCAGTGGCGCGCGGGCGTGTCAACATTTTGGAAAGCATAACGAAAGGACGCACAAGCGCGTGCGGGGCTGGAAACTGTCAGCGTCGGCGTCGAAGCGCCATATGTCCGTAGTTCGTCATGACGCTCAACTAGGGGAGCCACGACGATTTGTCGAGAGGGATGTCGCCCACACAAGTCCAAAACCGGTGCATCTCTGCGTCATGACCCGCTTTTAAACGCAGAACCCCGACATTTCATCGTCCACGCGTCTTGTGACCGGGTGCCGGCATGCATAGTATATGCCTTCAACATTCGAGGCCGAGGAACAGAGCATGTCGTGGACCGACGAGCGGGTAGATACCCTCAAAAAAATGTGGGGCGAGGGCCAGTCGGCCAGCCAGATTGCCAAAGAGCTTGGCGGCGTGACCCGAAATGCTGTCATAGGCAAGGTGCATCGGCTAGGTCTGTCAAACCGTGCTGGCGCTTCATCGACACCCGCGCCGGAGCGTAAAACTGCCAAGGCGGACGGTGCGTCACCTGCCCCGAAGCCAGCCGCAAAGGTCGCGCCGCAAGACAAGGTCATCTCCGTCACGGTGACACCGCGCAAGCCGATTGTACCAGCCGGGCAGCCTCTCCCACCGCAGCCGTCTGCGAACGAGATCAGCCAGGAAGCCCTCGCCAATGTGCGTGAAGTTGAAAAGACGGCAAAGCGCATTGGCTTGATGGATCTGACCGAACGGACCTGCAAATGGCCAATCGGGGACCCAGCGACCGAGGACTTCTGGTTTTGTGGACTGTCGGTGCAGCAGGGCAAGCCCTATTGCGAAGCGCACGTCACCGTTGCCTTCCAGCCAATGAGCAGCCGTCGCGACCGCCGTCGCTAAGCTTAGGCCAGTCCTGACCCCTGCAGCGCGTCCGATAATCGGGCGCGCTCTTTCGTTGAGGGGTAGGGAAACATACGCACCGCATGGCCAAGGCTATACTTCGGCGCAATGCGACCAATGAGAGCGCGCGTCTGGCGAGCAGCATCAGGATCGCCAGTTTCCCAATACGCACGGGCAAGCTGGACCGCTGCGGGCACGAACCCACCAACCCGTTCAAGAACAGCAGTGAAATGGCGGATAGCGGTGTCATAATCGCGACGCAACACGGCTGAATGTCCACGCGCAAAGTCCCAACTCGGGGGGTGAAAAGCCTCCGCCCCAAAGGCTCACGTCAGCAATTGATCGGCACGCCTAGGCTCGGCCAGCCGGTTCATCGTCTCACCATAGGCAAGCAGCACTTCTGAGTTTTGCTCATCGCGTACCAGTGCCGCCTCAAAAGCCGCCACCGTTTCGTCTGCGCGTCCCGTATACCCCAAAACCCATCCGAGCCGGGCATGACCCAAAGCAGAGGTCGCATTCAGAGCAATCGCTCGCCGCGCCAATGCCTCGGCCCGATCAAGTGTCCTATCACTCCCGGCTACGCCGAACACATAAAGCGTCGTGCGACAGTAGGCTTGCTGCGCAAAAGCCTCGGCAAAGTCAGTGTCCAAAGCTGCCGCCTGTTCAAAGCTTGCAAGCGCCTGCGCAAACGCCACCGGTTCATACCGATAATAGGCATGTCGGCCCCTCAGATACATCTCGTAGGCCGCTGGAACCGATGTCCCGATCCGCGCCGCCGGGCTATGAAGGCGACCCGGCGCGAGCGCATCCGCAATACGTCCGCAGACCTGATCCAGCCCAGAAAGTAAGCTGTCCTTCGCAATATCAAATCGCTCGGCCCATAGCTGTTGCTGAGCATTGGCATCCAGAACAGCCGCGGTGATCCGAAACGCACCACCCAGATCGCGAATACTGCCGTCAACAATACGTGTCACATTCAATTCTGGCGGCGGGGCTCTTGTGCTCAAGGCCTGGCTCGCGGTGTAGGACAGCACCGAAATATCAGACTGGCGCGACAGATGAGTGATTAAATCTTCGCTCAGCCCGTCCGCCAGATAAGTCAGGTTTTTGCCATCTGGATTCGCCCGAAACACGCGCACAAGCACGAAGGGAGGCGCCTCGACCAGATCGAGGTCACGATCATCCAGCACTTCGGACACCGCTTGCACAAACCGATATCCGCGCCCGTGAAGCGTCTGAACAAAAGATCGCGTGCGCCCAACGTCCCCCAGAGCAGCACGCAAAGCCTTTATCGCGCTGGAAACCGTCCAGTCACTAACTGCGCGGCCCTCCCAGATGTGCGCCACAAGGTCGTCTTTGGACACCACGCGGTCACGCGATTGCAGCAGAAATTCAAGAATTTTGAGGCTTTGAGGCT